>Ga0114933_10000537_pt1 | contig 46025 bp, 37 predicted proteins | sample 4SBtaG_FD_89691 | JGI IMG/M metagenome (GOLD analysis project Ga0114933, IMG submission 89691) | Deep subsurface microbial communities from Kolumbo volcano to uncover new lineages of life (NeLLi) - 4SBTROV12_W25 metaG | ecosystem: Environmental > Aquatic > Marine > Volcanic | place: Kolumbo... | reverse complement strand
TGGCACGGACGACATCTTGGCTCTCGCCGTGGACAGCGCTGGCGCGATGTACTTCGCGGGCAACACCGGGGCAGCCAACTACCCCACGACGAAGGGCGCGTTCGACACCCAGTTCGACAGCGCCCTCTTCGGTGAGCTCTTCGTCAGCAAGCTGAGCCCGGACGGCCAGACGCTGCACTACTCGACGTACCTCGGCGGCAGCAACGACGACGGCAGCTCGTCCGACAGCGCGATCAGCCTGGCCCTCGATCCTTCGGGATCGATCGTCCTCGCCACGAGCAGCCGCTCGACCGACTACCCCACGACGCCCGGAGCCTTCGAGCCCAACTTGCAAGGGCCGGTCGACGCGGTGATCACACGCCTCGACTTGCTGCCAACCGGCGTCACCCGCTACGGCAGCTCGACCTCTGGCTGCGCGGGGCCGTTAGGCATCTCGGTCACGGCGATCCCGGACCTGGGCAGCGAGACGTTCGCCATCAACTGCACCAGCGCCCCGCCCTTCAGCACCCGTGGCTGGCTACTGATCTCGGGGCAGAGCCTGGCCACGCCCACACCGGCAGCCGGTGTAGAACTCTGGATCGACTTCGCGGCGCTCGTCGTCGCCCTGCCCGTCAGCACCAACACAGTCGGCTACTGTGAGCAGCCGCTGCGGATACCAAACGACCCCAGCCTGCTGGGTATTCAAGGCTTCGCGCAGTTTGTCTGGCGAGATGTCTGCCAGCCCGCCGGTTAGTCGGCGTCACCAGCGCTCGACATCACGGTGCAGCCGTAGGGGCACGACCGCCAGCGGTGGTCACCAATGGCCCCCTCACTCCCCCTTGCGCCACACCGCCGACAGCTCGTGCCACTCTTTCGGGCACATCCTCGGGGCGAGCGCGACGAACAGGCCCAGGCCTGAAACCGTGCCTGCGATCACTCGCCAGAGCGCCACGTCGCGGGCGTCGCCCAGCAACCTCAGCAGCCCTTGATCGACGGCCACCACGACGGCGGCCATGAGCGCGACCACCAGCAGCGAGGGCCCCAGGCCCGTGAGCAGTCGCTCGTCAGGCCGCAGCTCCAGGCGGTGGCGCACCCCCACCATCAGCCAGGCCGCGGTGAGGATGGCGGTGATCGACGTGGCGCAGGCCAGGCCCAGCTCGCCGAACGGTCCCACGAGGACCAGGTCGAGCCCCACGTTCACCAGCACCATGGAGAGACCCACGCGCACGGGGAATCTCACGTCGCCGGTGGCGTAGCAGGCGCGGGTGAGCAGCATCACCGTGCCCGCGAAGGGGATGCCCAGGGCGTAACCGGCCAGGGCACTTGCCGTCAGGCCTGCGCTGGCGGGGCCGAACTGTCCCCGCTCGAAGAGCAGGCTCACGATGGGGTGGGCGAGCAGGGCCAGGCCCACGGCGGCGGGCAAGGCGACGAGCAGGTTGCTGCGCAGGGCCAGCCCCGCGGTAGAGGCCACGCCGTGGCGGTCCTTGCGGGCCATGAGCCGGGCCATCATGGGGAAGACCGCGGTGACGATGGCCATGGTCACCAGTCCCATGGGGAACTGCTGGATGCGCATGGCGAAGTAGAGGTGGGTGGTGCCGCCGGTGGGCAGCATGGTCCAGGCGATGGTGCGGTCGGCGAGCACGTTGATCTGGGCGGCGCCCATCCCCAGCAACATGGGGCCCATGGCAAGGCCCACAGCCCGCAGCTCCGGTCCCATGCGGGGGCGGGTGATGCGAAAGCCCATGCCCAGTGAGGCCAGCTTGGGCAGGTGCCAGACGAACTGCACCACCGCCGCCACCAGGATCGCGCAGACGATGATGAAGCCCTGAGCCTCGCGGGGGTCGTCGAGATCTGAGCCCGCCCCCCACACCGCCGCACCGATGATGCCCGTCAACCAGATCAGGTTGAGGATCACCGGAGCGAAGGCGGGGACCGCGAACTCTCCCAACGAGTTGAGCACCGCCATGAACTGGGCGATGACGCAGATGATGGCCAGGTAGGGCAGCAGCAGCTGGATGTACGACACGGTGAGCGCCGCCTTGCCCAGCTCATCCGGCCCCACCAGCCACTCGAACCAGCTCTCTGGCACCGCCCCCACCAGCACGATCAGCACGGCTGCCAGGACCGCGAGGCCCAGCCCCAGCCCCGAGATCACCTGGTTGGCCACCTGCCGGGCCCGATCCTTGCCGTCTTCTTCGAGCGCCTTGGTGAACACCGGCACGAAGGCCGAGCTCAAGGCACCCTCGCCAAACAGCCGTCGAAACGCGTTGGGGACGGTCCAGGCATAGGTCAGCGCGTCGTTGACCACCCCGGCCCCCAGCACGTGGGCCATGGCCGCGTCGCGCAGAAGGCCCACCACTCGCGAGACGAGGGTCATCACCGACACGGTGCGCGCGGAGCGCAAGAAACCACGATCAGCGCTGGGCGACATGGCCGCTCACACTATCCGACGAGGCACCCCGGTCACAGGGCAAGCACCGTTAGTCCGCCGAGGCTTCCCTCCGGCTCAACTCCAGCAGCAGCCAGCGCTCCTCATCCTGGAGGTTGTAGACGCCTTGATGCTCTTCCCAAGGCAGCAGGGTCCTCATCTTATGCACCAGACCGCCGCCAAGATCCTCGGACCGCGACGCCATCATGAGCCCGTGTGACTCCCACTTCGTGCCGTCGTCGCCGGGCTCCAGGCGTTTCATCTCGTCGCGATGGACAAACTCATCCTCGTCCTGGAGCCCCATCTCGAACCAACGATTGACTGCATCGAGCGCCAGTGCAGACGCCCGTCTCGAGAGCTTTACCTTCGCCAAGGTGAGCTCATCGTCCGAAGCATCGGCGTACCAATCCTCGAAGAACTCATTGGCTACATACATGCGGTGCGTATTGTCACCACGCAGCACGTGGGGCACGAAATCGACAAATTCCACGGCGGTCAAAGAGCCCGCCATAACCTCCGTCGCATCACCCGCGGGCCCAGGCTCAATCTCCAGAAGGGGGATCGGTTCCGTCCCGCCGAAGAACTCCACAAACGGCTCCACGCCAGGGAAAGTCTCCGCCCCTGGTACCAACGGGCCGCGGGCTGCATCAGCATGGACTTCGAGCGACGGGGTTTCTTCGACCTTCAGGCCATGCCCCTCAGAGAGTTGATTGACCAACCAAAGCATGGGGAGCAAGAGAACAACGGCCACCAGCAAGATCTGCCGGCGCCCACCCGATGTGACGTGTTGCTCTCTCATGGTCTGTCTCCGGAGCGCCGTGGGCTGGGCCGTGCGACGGCCAGTCAAGGACAGTCAATGCACTCGCACTGGACCCAGCCCCATACCGGACCACCGGGACAACCGCCGAAACGGTAGGTGAACTTGTCACCACACGGTAACTCAACCGCACCTGTCGTCGTAACAGTGTGGATCGGTCCACAAGTGATACTGGCCGTAGCATTATAGGTGCAGGGACTGCAATCCGAAGAGGAGAACCCGGGGGGAGATCGCCTGCGTCACTCAGGCCGTCTGAGCGGCCGCGCCCTCTTTCAGGTTCGTCTCGGCGATCTGCTGGGCCGCGGCGTGGGTGGTGATGCCCTGAGCCTTGGCCGTGGCGAAGATCTCGACCAGCGCCTCGTGGATGTTGTCGATCTTCTTCGAGGCCCGCGCCTCGTCGAAGCCGCCCTCGTCGAACTCGATGCTGACATTGATGATGCCGCCAGCGTTGAGCACGTAGTCGGGTGTGTAGAGGATGCCCCGGTCGAGCAACTGCTGCGCATGGACGTTCTCATCGAGCAGCTGGTTGTTCGCCGCGCCAGCGACGACCTTGCACTTGAGCCGGGGGATGGTGTCGTCGTTGAGGGTGGCGCCCAGGGCGCAGGGGGCGTAGATGTCGCAGTCGACGTCGTAGATGGCGTCAGGCTCGACCACCGTGGCACCCAGCTCGGCCACTGCCCGGTCGAGGTTGGCCTGGTTCACGTCACAGACGACCAGCTTGGCACCCTCGTCGACCAGGAACTTGCCCAGGATCATGCCCACAGAGCCCGTGCCTTGCAGGGCCACGACCTTGCCGTTCAGGTCTTCGCTGCCGAAGGCGGCGCCCACGGCGGCCTTGAGACCCACGAAGCAGCCTCGAGCCGTGGCGGGGCTGGGGTTGCCAGAACCACCCAGATCGGCGGGCAGGCCCGTGACGTGGCTGGTCTCCTTGCGCACCTCGAGCAAGTCGGCGATGCCCACGTTGACGTCTTCTGCGGTGGTGTACTTGCCCTCGAAGCTCTCGACGAAGCGGCCCATGGCCTGGAACAGCTCGGGTGTCTTGGCCGAGGCCGGAGCGATGATCACGGACTTGCCGCCACCCAGGCCGGTGCGAGCCACAGACGACTTGAAGGTCATGCCTCGGGAGAGGCGCAACACATCGGTCAGGGCCGCGTCCTCACTGTCGTAGGCCCAGAGCCGCATTCCGCCCAGGGCTGGGCCCAAGGTGCTGTCGTGCACGGCGATGAAGGCCAGAAGGCCAGACTCGGGGTCTTCCGCGCGGGCGACCTTTTCCCAGCCGGCTTTCTCGATGAGGGTGATCTTCAATGCTCAAACTCCTGGGGTGTGTAGCCCGCCGAAACGTCTGTGGCGTGTGTCCTGAGGTCCCTTTTGACCTCTCGGTCGCCTGCGACGGGCGAGGGAGTTTAGCATCGAAAGAGCCTTCCTGGCCAGAGCGAACGCCCATCCGCCACATGTCGTCTGCCATTTCGGCAGCGCTCAGACGAGGCTCCAGGGCAGGCTCCACAAGCGAGCTTCAAACGCCCCACGGGACACCATCATCCGACGGTTTCCGGGGCCAGGTTCCATACACAGTTCAGCCACTTCCCAGGATCATGGCGGGGCTGACACTTGACCCTCACCATCTACACAGCTAAGGATGCTGGCCCTCTCCAGCAGCGACCTGACTCCAGCGGATGTGCTCTAAGCCGTGGCCAAACAACTAGTTATCGTCGAGTCGCCAGCCAAGGCGAAGACCATCGGCAAGTTTCTGGGCAAGGACTTCACGGTCAAAGCCTCCATGGGACATGTCCGTGACCTGCCAAAGAGCGGGCTGGGAATCGACGTCGAGAACGACTTCGAGACCTCCTGGGAAGAGATCAAAGACCGGGCCAAGGTGCTCGACGATCTCCGTGCCCGGGCCAAGAAGGCCGACACCATCTACCTGGCCACTGACCAAGACCGCGAGGGTGAGGCCATCGCCTGGCATCTGGTGGCCGCGCTGATAGGCGACCGCTCCGGTGACAACGCTCCCTCGATTCGCCGAGTGGTCTTTCATGAGATCACGGAACCGGCCATCCGAGAGGCTTTCGAGACGGCCGGCGAGCTCGACCAGAACGCCGTGGATGCCTACCGCACTCGACGCATTCTCGATCGTCTGCTGGGCTATCAGCTGTCACCCTTGCTCTGGAAGAAGCTCTCCCGAGGGCTCTCCGCGGGGCGTGTGCAGTCCGTGGCCGTCCGCGTCGTGGTGGAACGCGAGGTCGAGATCCGCAACTTCGTGCCCGACGAATACTGGAACCTGGGCGCGCGCTTCGGCAGCGAAGACGAGGGCTTCCGGGCCGAATTCGTCAGGCTCGACGGCGAGAAGCGCAAGCTGCTCACGGCCTCTGACACGCTGGAGGCCATGCAGAGGGTTGACCCCGCCGCTGCTGGCCCTCAAGGGGGCATGGACGAGGCGGGCACCGCCGAGAGCCTCCCCGACCTGGCCGAGTGCGGGCCGTTCACCATCACGGCGCTGAACAGCCAGGCCAAGAGCGATCGGGCCAAGCCGCCCTTCATTACCAGCACGTTGCAGCAGGCGGCGTCGAGCTGGCACGGCTTCGCGGCCCGGCGCACCATGCGCATCGCCCAGCAGCTCTATGAAGGCATGGAGATCCCCGGCGAAGGCGCGGCCGGTCTGATCACCTATATGAGGACCGACTCGTTCAACCTGTCCAGCCTGGCTCGTCAGGCTGCGGCCAAGCTGATCCCCAAGCTGTTCGGCGAGCAGTACCTGCCCGAAAAGCCCAACGCGTTCAAGAGCAAGAAGGGCGCCCAGGAGGCTCACGAGGCCATCCGGCCCACGGACCCCCGCCGTACACCTGAAGACCTGCGGTCGGTGCTCAAACCCGAACAATGGAAGCTCTACGACCTCATCTGGCGGCGCTTCATGGCCAGCCAGATGGCTCCCGCTCGTTACGCCGTGACCACGGTCGAGTTCAGCCGTGGCGGCGCGGCCTTCGAGGCCTCTGGACGGGTCACGCTGTTCGAGGGCTACACCAAGGTCTTCGGACGGGACCGCAACGCCGACCAGCAGCTGCCCGAGATGGTCGAGGGGCAAGAGCTGAACGCCGACGCCCTGCTGCCCAGCAGGCACTTCACCAAGCCGCCCCGGCGCTTCTCTGAGGCCTCGCTGGTCCGTGCCCTCGAGAAGCACGGCATCGGGCGACCGTCTACCTACGCGTCGATCCTCTCGACCATTGTCGATCGCAAGTATGTCGACAACGGCGAAGAGGCCGCAGAGGACGAGGCCCGGCACCGGATGGTTGCTGGCGAGCCCGACCCCGAGCCCGAGGTGCCGGAGAACGACGACGACGAGGCGGTCAACGGCGGCCCTCCCAACAAGAAGCGCTCGCGGGCCTTCTACGCGACCCATCTGGGCGAGGTGGTCACCAACCTGCTGATCCCCTTCTTCGATCGCATCGTGAACACCGAGTTCACCGCGCGCATGGAGTCCGAGCTGGACCGCATCGCCGAGGGCGAAGTGCCCTGGAAGGAAGTGGTCGAGGGCTTCTACGGACGCTTCTCCAAAGACCTGGAGAACGCCACCGAGAACATGGAGCCCTACTGGGAGAAGCCCCTGCTGCTCGACGAGCTGCGCTGCGGCAAGGTCCCAGAAGACGGTGGCCCGGCCTGCGAGGCACCCATGGCGGTGTTGTTCAACCGCTTCGGCACCTACCTGGGCTGTTCCCGCTACCCCGACTGCCGCAACATCCTGACCCTCACCGGGCGGGCCCGCGCGGCTGCAGAGCTCACCGAGCACACCTGCCGGCAGAAGAACGACAAGGGTGAGGTGTGTGGGCGGCAGATGGAGCGCAAGGTCAACCGCTGGGGCAGCGCGTTCCTGGCCTGCACCGGGTTCAAGAAGCACGGCTGCAAGGGCTCGGTGTCCCTGAGCAAGGCGGGCGAACCGCTGTGGCCCGCCGAGACCGACGTGCCCTGCCCGGACTGCGGGGCCGAGCTGGTGATCAAGCGCAGCCGGCGGGGCAAGTTCTTGGCCTGCCCGCGCTTTCCCAAGTGTCGCGGCACCCTGAGCCTGCCCGCTTGCAGCCACACCTCTTCGAGGGGCAAGGAGTGCGGCAAGCCCATGACAGAGCCCGTCAGCGGGGGCAAGCTGGCCTGCAAGCTGCATCCCGCCACCAAGAAGAAGCCGCCCCAGCGCAAGAAGAGCGACGAGGAGGGAGCTGACAAGAAGGCAGCTCCCAAGAAGGCTGCTGCGAAGAAGAAGGTGACCAAAAAGAAGGTGACCAAAAAGAAGGTCGCCAAGAAGAAGGCCACGACCAAGAAAGCTGCGGCGAAGAAGCCCTCGGCGAGCTGATGGCGGGTGCGCCCGTGACCGCGGGGACGATACACTGCCTCGGTCCACCATCCGACTGAGCACCGCCCGATGACTTCACTGCTGATCAGCCTGATCCTCACCGTTGTCGTCCTGGCGGTGGTCATCTGGTCTGGCGCCAGCCGCCGCCGCTCCCTGCACTATGGTGCGGTGGCCTCGCTGTTCGGGGCCTTGACCTGGGCCATCTACGAAGCCGAGACCTTCGGCCGCGGTCTGGTCTTCGAAGGGGCGGCCGAGGTGGTCAAGCAGATCCACTTCGCTGGCGTGGCCATCGTCTTCCTGGCCATCCCCGTGCTGCTGGTCACAGGCGTCCGCTTGGCCAAAGACGACTCCATGCGGCCCATGCACCTGAGCGTGGCCAAGTTCTTCGTGGCCACGGTGGTGATCACCTGTGCCCTGGGCACGGCCATGACCATCATGGCTGAACCCCTGGCGCCATGATCGGTCTCGCCGTAACCCCTCCGTCTCTCCCCCCACGGGCGACCTGAGTCGGTGACGTCGTTTCGCTTCGTCCACGCCGCTGACATCCACCTCGATAGCCCGCTGATTGGCCTGGAGCGTTACGAGGGCGCACCTGTTGAGCGGCTGAGGATCGCGACCCGCGACGCCTTCGCGAACCTGGTCACCCTGTGCTGCGAACAAGAGGTCGACTTTCTGCTCATCGCCGGCGACCTGTACGACGGAGGCTGGAAGGACTTCAACACCGGGCTGTTCTTCGCCCAACAGATGCACCGGCTCGGCTCGCAGCAGATCCCGGTGTTCATTGTGCGCGGTAATCACGATGCCCAGAGCACGATGACGAAGCACCTGTCCTTGCCAGCGAACGTGGTGCAGTTTGACAGCTCTGCTGCTCACACGCGCCGGCTCGACGCGCTCGACGTGGCCATTCACGGCCGCAGCTACGCCACCCGCGAAGTGACAGACGATCTGTCCATCGACTATCCCGAGCCCCTCCCCGGTGGCTTCAACATCGGCCTGCTGCACACCAGCGCCGATGGCCGAGAAGGGCACGAGCCTTACGCCCCCTGTCACCCCGAGGCGCTCGTGGCCAAGGGCTATGACTACTGGGCCCTGGGACACGTTCATCAGCGAGAGGTGCTCCACGAGAATCCCTGGGTGCTGTTTCCTGGCAACCTGCAGGGCCGCCACGCACGGGAGACCGGCGCCAAAGGCTGCACCGTGGTTGACGTGGTCGACGGCGCGGTCTCCCACATCGAAGCGGTGCCGCTCGACGTGGTGCGCTGGTCTCGACGGCGGATCGACCTCGCCGACACCAGCTCTTGCGACGCCATGCTCGATCTCTTCGCACAGGTGGTGACCGACGAGGTCGCCCAGGCCGATGATCGGTTGCTGGCCCTGCGCCTCGAGTTTCACGGCAGCACCGCGGCCCACGGTGAGTTGGTTCACGACACCGAGCGCTGGATCAACGAGATACGCCAACGGGCCATGGAGGTCGCGGACGACAACGTGTGGATCGAGAAGGTGCGCTTCCGCACACGCCCCGTCGTCTCCATGAAGCAGCTGCGCGAGCGAGAGGATCCCCTGGGCGAGCTGCTCCGCGGCCTCGACGATCTGCGCCACGACCCACAGGCCGTCGCCGATCTGGCGCCCGTGTTCGACGAGCTGCTGCAGAAGCTGCCCCATCAGGCGCGCAGCGGCCCCGAGAGCGTTGACCTGAGCGACGGCCACACCCTGTGCCAGTTGATCGACGACGTGGAGAGCCTGCTGGTGCCCGAGCTGCTCGCAGAGAACGAAGGGTCAGGCGGCCCCCTCGGCAAGGAGCTGCCGTGAGGATCCGCCGCCTCGACCTGCAGGCCTTCGGCCCGTTCACCGAACGCACCTTGACCATGGAGGCGGCGCCCGGCTCGGTGCAGATCTTGTTGGGCCGCAACGGCGCGGGCAAGAGCAGCTCACTGCGGGCCTTGTCGGCGCTGCTCTTCGGGTTTCCACACAACACGCCCGACGCATGGCTGCACGAGAACCGCAAGCTGCGCCTGGGAGCCCTGCTCGAAGGAGACGACGGAGACACTCTTGAGATCGTGCGCAACAAGGGGCGCAAGGACACCCTGCGAGACCCGGACGGCAAGGTCATCCCCGAGGCTGAGCTGGAGCAACTGCTTGGCGGCATGCATGGAGAGCTGTACGCCACCCTGTTCGCCCTCGACCACGTGCGGCTCCGTGAGGCTGGGCAGCAGCTCGTCAGCGGTGGCGAGGACCTGGGCGAGAGTCTGTTCGGCGCGGGCATGGGGCGGGACGTGCACCAGTTGCTCGCGCGATTACGGGCCAACGCCGACGGTCTGTTTCTGCCCCGGGGCAAGACGCCGTCGCTCAACGCGGCCATCAGCGCCTTCAAGAAAGCCCACGCCACGGCGAACAAGGCCCAGCTCCAGCCAGCCAGCTGGCGCAGGGCCAAGGACGAAGAGGCTCGCTTGCTCAGTGAGCGGGACGAGCTGGGAAGGTCGCTCAAAGCACTGCAAAAGCAGCGTGAAAGGCTCGTCCGACTGAGTCAGGTGCTGCCCCTGCTCGCGAGATTCGACGAGCTGAAGCGACAGCGGAGCGGGCTGGGTGATCCGATCTTGCTGCCTGCGGAAGCGAGCGCTGCGCGGGTGGCGGTCATGGACCGCCTGCGCCTCGGAGAGGCCACGCTCGCTCAGCTCGACAAACGCATCGACGAGCTCGCCGCGGGACTCAGCGACGATGCGTCCCGCAACGAACTGCTGATCCATGGCGACCAGATCAAGGCGTTGTTCAAGCGCCTGGGCGCACAACAGGAAGCCAGCGCAGATCGTGTGGGCCTCTGTGCCCGCATCGCCGCCTTGAGGAGCGAGGCGCAGTCGGCGCATGCGAACAACGACAGCGCTGGCGAGATGGAACCGGGCAGGCAGCCCCGCCTGCGCAAACTGATCTCCCAGCAACAACTGCTCGAGGAACAGCTGGCCAGCTCGTCATCAGCCAGCTTGTCGGCCACCAGCAAACTCGCGCGCCTCACCGAGCAGCTCGACGGGCTGGGTGAACTTCCTCACGACGCCACTCTTCGCGCAGCCGTTCACGCAGTGAAGGCCGAAGGTGACCTGCCTCGACAACAGACAGAGGCCGCCGCGCGGGTCACCCGTTGTCGAGCCACCGCCGCCGAACAGCTGGCGCGCCTGGGGCTATGGACCGGCTCGCTGGACGACGTTCAGGGGTTGCCCTGTCCCACACACGAGACCGTCGACCGTTTCGACGGTCGCTGGTTGCAGCTCCAGCGGGACGAGACAGCACTCGACACCAGCGAGCAGAACCTGGCGCTGAAACAGGCCCGCGTGGATGACGAGCTGGCCTCCCTTGAGAAGCAAGGACAGGTGCCTAGCGAGGAGGCGCTGCAAGCCGCACGGGCCCGGCGAGACCAGGGTTGGGCCCTCGTCCAACGGGCTTGGCTGGACGGACAGGACATCGACCGCGCACTGGCCGCTCACCTCGAGAGCGGGCCGGGCCGCAACCCCAGCCATCGCGAGCTGGCCGTTGACGTGGGCGCAGGCATTGAAGACTCAGACCAGGCCGCGGACCGGCTGCGCCTGTCCAGCGAGCAGGGTGCTCTGCTCGCTCGGCTCGAAGAGGAGCACCGGGAGCTGGCCGAACAGCAAGCCCAGCACAGCGAGCAACGCACGGCCATCACAGCTGCCAAGGAACAACTCGTCGCAGAGTGGTCCGAGCAGTGGACTCCAGCAAGCATCAAGCCCCTGCCTCCCGGCGAGATGCGCCCATGGCTTGAACGGCTGTCCGGGCTCCGCGAAGCGTTGGACGATCTGCACCAGGCAGAAGACGCCGATGGTCTGCTCTCTGAGCGCATGGCACAGCACGTGCAACAGCTGCGGCGTGGGCTGGCAGACGTGGCCGACCATGATGCTCCGGGCGCCACCCGTGACGACGGGCACGGGGTCATCGAGACCGCCGAGGCCGCCGACCTCGCCTCGTGCTTCGAGACCGCCTCAGCCAAGCTGGCCAACCTTGAAGCCACACAAGAAGAGGCCCGCCGGCTCGGTCAACGCCAGGAGCAGCTGGCGGACGCGCTCGCCCTGGCTCAGCTCACAGAGAAGGAGAACCAGGCCAAGCTCAAGCTCTGGCAGGAGAACTGGTCCGCCGCCCTCAACGGCCTGCCCCTCCGAGAGGGTGTGACCACCGACGAGGTCGAGGCGTTCCTTGATGCTCAGGTCGCCTTGGCCAAGCAAGTTCAGGGCCTGCGCGACCTCACTGCCCGTGTCGCTGGCATCGATCAGGCCCAGCAGCGCTTCGAAGCGGACACGTTCTTGCTGGTAGAGCGTTGCGCAGCCGACCTGAAAGACGCCGACGCAGAGAGCGCCGCAGAAGAGCTGGCCAAGAGCCTGGCCGCCGCCGAGTCAGCCCAGGTCTTGCGAGACCGGGACGACGGACTGCTGGTGAAGTGCCGCGAAGAGCGGGACGAGTGCGAGACCCGACTGGCGGCTGACCGGGTGCTCCGTGACGACTTGCTCAGGTCGGCCAACTGCCAGACCGTCGAGGAGCTCATCGCCGCAGAGGAGCGCTCCGAGCTGGCTCGACGTCTGGATGGCCGCCTGGCGGAGTCCCGCGAAGAGGTGGTCACGGTGGGTGGCGCCACCGATCTCGAGTCGCTACGGGCAGACGTGGCTGGTCTCGATCCGGACGCCCTGCCCGGTGACATCGAGCTCCTGGCCCAAGAAGTCGAGCAGTTGTCCGAGAAGCATGGGCAGGCCGCCCAGGCGGTCGGCGCTCAGACCGAGGTCGTCAAGGGGCTCGACCAGGGTGCACTGGCCGCCGAAGCGGCAGCCGTGGCAGAGAACGAGCTGGCCTCAGTGCGCCAGCTGACCATGGCCTTCGCTCGCCAGCACCTGGCCGCGCACCTCCTGGAGCGGGAGATCCAGCGCTACCGCCAAGCCAACCAGGGCCCCCTGCTCGACCGGGCCGGCCAGCTGTTCCGACGCCTGACCGCCGAGCACTTCTGCGACCTCACCGTGGCCTACGACGACGACGGCAAGCCCTCACTGGTCTGCATCCGGGACGACGAGCGCGAGGTCGATCCCCCGCAACTCAGCGAAGGCGAGGCGGACCAGCTCTACCTGGCCCTGCGCATCGCCAGCCTGGAACGCCACCTCCAACGCAACACGCCTCTGCCCTTCGTGGCCGACGACCTTTTCGTCAGCTTCGACGACGCCCGAGCAGAGGCCGGTCTGGAAGTCCTGGGCGACCTGGCCCAGCAGACCCAGGTCATCTTCTTCACCCACCACGCCCGCCTTGCAGAGATCGCCCAACAGACCCTGGGCCCAGACCGCGTAGAACTCTTCGAGCTCTAGTCAGCGCCACCGATCGACGGGCCTGCGATGCGCCAGTTGGCCCTGCTTCTCGGCTGAATGGCCGGCGACAGTGGCCTTCGGGGTGTTCGCCCCCTCCTGCGCAGCTCACGCGACAGGCCCCGGCCACGCACGACAACCTACAGCAGGGAGTTTGAGACCCAGCCAGCAAGGTCATCAAAGCCGAAGCAGTAGTACACCACCGCCACCGCGAGCACAGCCAGGCTCGTGTGTCCCAGGAAGGCCATGACGCCTTTGGAGGGGAAGCCCGCCACTCGCTCGTCGTGGTCGCCGCGGAGGAACAGGGCCCGCACGATCTTGAAGTAGTAGAACAGCGCCACCACCGCGTTGAGAGCGGCGACGACGGCGAGCCAGTAGAGGCCCACGTCGAGGGCGGCGTTGAACAGCCAGAGCTTGCCCACGAATCCGGCGGTGGGCGGCAGGCCCACGAGGGAGACCAGGAACACCACCAGGAAGGCGGAGGTCCAGGGGGCAGACCAGGCCAGGCCGGCGTAGTCGTCGGTGTCCTCGGCGCCGAAGCGGTTGCTCAGGGACATCGCGCAACCGAAGGCGCCCAGGGTGCCCAGGTAGTAGGTGGCCATGTAGAAGAGCGTGGCGTCCATGCCCACAGCCACCGCGTCAGACGTGGTGCCGCTGGTCATCACGGCCACGCCCATGAGCAGGTAACCCGCGTGGGCCACGGACGAGTAGGCCAGCAGGCGCTTCACGTTGCGCTGCAGAACCGCCGTGACGTTGCCGTAGGTCATGGTGACCGCGGAGAGGACGGCCAGCACGTAGCCCAGGCGTTCGACCCAGGCCGGGTTCACCGCCTCGCCCAGGTACACGCCGTGGACAAAGCGCAACAGCACCGCGAAGCCAGCCGACTTCGAGGCCACGGCCAGGAAGGTGGTCACCGGCGTGGGCGCGCCCTCGTAGACGTCGGGCGCCCAGAAGTGGAAGGGCACGATGGCGACCTTGAAGCCGAAACCCACCAGCACCAGCACCGACGAGAACAGCACGGCCATCTGCTGGTTGTAGCTCTCGGCATTCCAGACCTGGGACACAGCCTGGCCAATCTCGGCCATGTTGAGTGAACCCGACAGCCCGTAGAGCAGGCTGAAGCCGAAGGTCATCAGGGCGGACGCCACGGCGCCATACACCAGATACTTGAGCGCGGCCTCTGACGAACGCCGCTCCTTGCGCTGCCAGCCAGCGAGCAGGTACGAGTTCAGGGACAACATCTCCATGCTCAGCAGCAGCATGATCAGGTTGTCCGTGTTGACCAACAGGCAGGCGCCAAGGGCGGTACCCAGGAACATGGGCACGAACTCGTTGCGCGTGCTGTCCTCGGCCCCTCTGAAGAGCAGGGTGTGCAGCAGGAGCACCCCCGTGCCGCCAATGATCAGGGTGCGGAAGAACGTCCCGTAACCATCATTGGTGAGCACGCCGAAGGCTCGCTCGCCCGTACCCACCGCGGGGTCGAACAGTGAGTACAGGGCCAGGCCCGTGCCCACCATGCCGATCACGGTGACGAGCACCTTGGCCCGTCGACCGAAGACCAGATCAACGATGATCGCGGTCACGATCGCCACCAGCAGCCAGATCTCCGGGCCAATGGTGGTCAGGTCAGCGAGCATGTCAGCTGAAAGCCAAGAGGACATGGTGATCTCCGCGGGCGGGCGGCTCGTCGGTTAGACGAACAGCTGCCGGAGGGCCTCAAGGGTCGCGTCCATGTGCCCGAGCAGCAGCATGGGAGCCACGCCGAACACAATACAGAGGATGGCCAGGGGCGCCATGGTGAAGACCTCGCGAGCTGTGACGTCCGGGAAGTCCTTGTACTTCTCGTTGAGCGGCCCGAGGAAGACCCGCTGCAGCGTCCAGAGCAGGAACGCGGCGGTGATCACGATGCCGAGCACGGCGATCGAGGTCAGCACCGGATAGACCTCCCAGGCTCCCACCAAGACCAAGAACTCCGAGACGAAGCCACTCATGCCTGGCAAGCCCAGGGCGGCGAAGAAGCCCAAGGTGGTGATGCCCGTGTAGACCGGCGCCACGGAGGCCAGACCGCCGAAGCCCTCGATCTCGCGGTGATGGGCCCGCTCGTAGGCCACGCCGACGAGCAGGAAGAGCAGGGCCGAACTGGTGCCGTGGGTGAACATCTGCATGGCCGCGCCGTTCAAGCCGGCGCTGGTGAACGCGGAGGCGCCCAGCAACACGTAGCCCATGTGGCTCACGGACGAGTAGGCCACCAGGCGCTTGAAGTCGGTCTGAGCCATGGCCACGAGGGCCCCGTAGACGATCGACACCACGCCGATCACCGCGCCGATGTCAGCGAAGCCGATGGCGGTCTCTGGGAACATGCCCAGGTTGATGCGCAGGATGCCGTAGCAGCCAAGCTTCAGCAGAATGCCCGCCAGCACCATGGAAATCGACGTGGGTGCCTCGACGTGAGCGTCGGGCAGCCAGGTGTGGAAGGGCACGATGGGCACCTTGATGGCGAAGCCGACGAAGAAGGCCACGAAGACCCAGTTCATGAAGGGCCAGCCAATGATCTCGCCGCCGTTGACCAGGTTGCCACCGGTGATCGTCCCGTTGTGCACCAGCTCTGTGAGCACGGGGATCGAGAACGGGTTGGGCACCGAATCTTTCACGCACAGGTAGAGCGCGACGATGGCCAGCAGCATGAGCACCGAACCGGCCAAGGTGTAGAGGAAGAACTTGATCGCCGCGTACTCGCGCCGAGCGCCACCCCAGATGCCGATGAGGAAGTACATCGGCAGGAGCATGATCTCCCAGAACACGTAGAACAGGAACAGGTCCTGGCTGACGAAGACGCCCAGGATGCCCATCTCGAGCAGGAGCAGCAGGAGCATGAAGCCCTTGACGCCCTTCTCGATGGACCACGAGGCGAACGGCGCGATGAACAGCAGCAGCGCCGTGAGCCAGATCAGCGGGACCGACAGGCCGTCCACGCCGAGGTGGTACTGAACGCCCAGCGCTTCGATCCAGTCGTGCTGGACGACGAACTGATAGCCGGCGCTTGCCGTATCGAAGTCCAGCCAGAGCTTGGTGGCGAGGAAGAGCGGGATCGCCGTCGCTGCGCAAGCCAAGGTCCGAATGGCGTCTTTTCGTTCTGCCGGAACGAGCAGGATCGCCAGACAGCCGACCAGCGGCGAAAAGGTGATGAGAGTGAGGATGTCGTCCATCTCGGTTCCCTAGTTTCCTCGAGCCAATGCCGCCACCAGGGCGAGCACGCCGAGCACGGTCCAGGTCAGGTAGTTGGTTGCGTTTCCGGACTGCCACAAACGTGTGCAACCGGAGAGAAAGCGGACCAGCCAGCGCCAGAAGTTCACGGCGCCGTCGATCACGTAGGCGTCGAACAGCCCTGACAAGAACGCCAGGAAGCGGGTCAAGAGGCCCATGCCGTTGACGATGCCGTCGACCACGGTGCGGTCCCACCAAGAGCAGACTCGCGTCCAGCGCTTGAGGTTCTCGACCACGCCCTGGTTGTAGGCGTCGTCGAAGTAGTACTTGTTGCTGATGATCTTGTGCATGGGGCCGAACTTCGCCGACACCTCTGCGGGGTCGGTGGCCTTCGTCAGGTACATGCGCCGGGCGAGAACAAAGCCCGCGATGATCGAGAGCAGGGACACGCCGATGGCCCAGTAGTGCACGCTGTGCAGGGCGTGGGCCATGTGCTCGGCCTCGTGGTGCACGTCGAGGTGCAGACCGGCCGCCGCAGCAGACTCAGGGTGCGCCACCACGCTGTTGAACCAGAGCGTGTCCGTTTCGGGCAGCGGGTTGTTCGTGCCACCACCGAGGAGACCGAAGCCCGCCAGGATGATCAGCGGCACGGCCATCAAGGCCGGGGACTCGTGGGCGTGGTCGTAGCGCTTCTGATCTCCGGGCTGACCGAAGAAAGTCAGGAAGATCAGGCGGAACATGTAGAAGGTGGTCATGAACGCGCCCACCGCACCGAACAGAATCGGCACGAAGCGCGCGGAGGCCAGGTCGAGGGTCCACCAGGCCATGGCGTTGGCGATGATCTGGTCCTTGCTGTAGTAGCCGGCGAAGGCGGGCACGCCACAGAGGGCGAGTGTGGCGATCAAGAAGGTCCAGTAGGTCACGGGCATCTTCTTGCGCAGACCGCCCATGTCGCGCATGTCCTGGCTGTGCACGGCGTGGATCACCGAGCCGCTGCCCAGGAACAGGCAGGCCTTGAAGAAGGCGTGAGTGATCAGGTGAAAGAGGCCAGCGATGTAACCGCCGACGCCCAGGCCCAGCATCATGTAGCCCAGCTGGCTCATGGTGGAGTAGGCCAGCACCTTCTTGATGTCCCACATGACCAGGCCCATGGTCGCGCCGACCAGTGCGGTGATCGCGCCGATGCCCGCGATGAACTGCAGGGCTTCGGGGGTGAAGTAGGGGTACATGCGGCCCACCATGAACACGCCCGCGGCGACCATGGTGGCGGCGTGAATCAGGGCCGAGACCGGCGTGGGGCCAGCCATGGCGTCAGGCAGCCAGGTGTGCAAGGGCACCTGGGCCGACTTGCTGATCGCACCACAGAAGATGAGGATGCCCGACAAGGTCAGGATCGAGTGGTTGCTCAGGCTCGCGAAGGCGCGCTCACTGGCCGGGGGGAAGTTGCCAGAGGCCAGGGTCTCGAACAGGTCGTGGTAGTTGAGCGTGCCGAAGAGCTGGTAGGCCAGGATCAGCCCCAGCAGAAAGAGCACGTCACCGATGCGGTTGACCAGGAAGGCCTTCATGGAGGCCAAGGGCGGGTCGGGCTGATCGTAATAGAAGCCGATGAGCAGGTAGCTGCCCACGCCCACGAGCTCCCAGAAGATGAACAGGAAGAGCAGGTTGTCCACCACCACCAGGCCGAGCATGGCGAAGCAGAAGTAGCTCAGGTAGGCGAAGAAGCGCGGGTAGTCCCGGTCGCCGTGCATGTAGCCGGCGCTGAAGAAGAAGATGCAGGACGCCACCACCGTGACCATGGCGGCCATGATGACGCTGAGGTTGTCCCAGAAGATGCCCACGGTGAAGTCGGCACCGCCCAAGGTGATCCAGTGCCAGGACAGACCGTGTTCGGCGCTCGACCACGACCAGTGGGGGTCGCCGTGATGGGTGATCACGGCGATGAACTGGAACACCGCAGCGGCGGCGCAGGTCACGATCGCGGCCTGGGCGATCCAGTCTCCGCCACGGGGCAGCTTGCGCCCGAAGAAGATCAGGATCACCGCGGCGATGAACGGCACCACGAAGAGGCCCAGACCGAGCCAGAGGTGAGCGGTGCTGTTGAGGAAGCCTTCCATGGCGCGCTAGTTCCTCAGGCTGTCTGTACGGGTGATGTCGATGGTGCCGAAGTCATGGAAGATCCGCAGCACGATGGCCAGGGCCACGGCGGCTTCGGCGGCGGCCAGCATGATCACCACGAGGGTCATCATCTGGCCGTCCATGCCGTAGTCGCCGAAGCGCGAGAAGGCCACGAAGTTGATGTTCGCGGCGTTCAGGATCAGCTCGGTGCCCATGAGCACGTAGAGCACGTTGCGGCGAGTCAGGATCGTGGCCAATCCCAGCAAGAACAGGATGCCGGAGATGACCAGGTACGAGCTCAGCGAACCCGCCAGGGACCCTGAGGCGACCTCGAGCGTAGCCAGCATGGGGGTCGGGATCATGAGGGCGACTCCTGCCCGCGACGGGCGACGGTGACGGCGCCGATCAGCACCAGCAACAAGAGCACGGCGACGGTCTCGAACACCAGCAGGTAGCCCGTGGGGTCGAGGAGCATGTTGCCGATGACCTCTGTGGTCGGCGTGGGCTCCGTGAGCTGAGCACCCGTGGCGCCAACGGTGGTGAGCGTGCCCTGGTAGGCGCGCAGCAGGCAGACGGCCACACCGCCCACAGCCAGCGGCGCCCAGAAGACGAACCGAGCCCACGAACGGCGCATGCTGTCGCGAGTGGTCAACATCACGGCGAAGAGCAGCAGCACCGTGACGCCGCCCACGTAGAGCAGCACCTGCAAGCCGCCGAGAAAGTCAGCGCCCATGGTCCAGTAGAGGCCCGCCACGCCGAACAACGCGGCCACCAGCGCGAAGGCTGAGTGCACGATGTTGGGATGGAAGGCCACGACCATGCCGCCGAGCACGGTGATCGTCGCGAAACAGACGAACATGAAGTCCATCAGTCGTCCTCGCCCTTCTCGGCCTTCTTGGCCGCCATCATGGCCGCGATCCGATCCTTGAGATCGCCGCCGCCGCCAGCTGCAGCGGGCTTGGCCTTCGCCGCCGGGGCAGCCTTGCCTTCGAGCTTGGCCTGGTCTTCGGGGCGCAAGCCAGTCCACATGAGCAAGTCGGCCGCCACGTTGCCGTTGTCATCGGTGGCCAGCTCGTACTCGCCGGTCATGTGGATGCAATCGACCGGGCAGGGCGGGATGCACAGCTCGCAGAAGATGCACTTCTTGTAGTCGATGGAGAACTTCTTCCATTCGAGCACCCGGCCGTGCTTCTCGGCTTCGATCTCGATGCAGTCGACCGGACAGGCCTTCGCGCACAGGTGACAGTCGATGCACTTGTCCTGCTCGAGGATGTGCATGCCCCGGTAGGTCGGGGGGAGCGTCATGCGCTCGTGGGGGTACATCACCGTGATCGGCGGCTCGCTGGTGAAGTAACGCAGCGTGACGCGCATGCCCTTGGTCGTGGTGGCCAGGGCGCTGGCTATGTTGCCGAAGTAGTCTCGGATGCCACTCATGATCTGTCGTAGTCTCTGCCGACCGCGTCGGCTAGACCAACACCTCCCAGGCTGCAGTGCCCATCACGGCGAAGAGTCCCCAGGGCAGCAGGTACTTGTAGCCCACGGTCATGACCTGGTCGACGCGCAGACGAGGCAGGGTCCAGCGCAGCCACATCTGAACGAAGATGAAGAAGAACGTCTTGAGGATCAGGATGGCCAGGCCCGCGTGGGCACCGATCAGGTTGCCGATATCAGCGAAGGGCCCGGCTTCGGTGCGGGCCCGCGCGGCAGCGGCGATGGCCTCGGGGGTCGCATTGGCCAGGCTGGCCGCTGCACCCAGGGTCTCGGCCCGGGCCCACTCCGTCCAGTTGCCAAAGCCACCCAGATCGAAGGGCAGGGTCGTACCGCCGAAGAACAACGAGGCCATGAGCAACGAGACCACGAACATGGACACGTACTCCTCCAAGAAGAAGAAGGAGAAGCGCATGCCTGAGTATTCGGTGTGGAAGCCTGAGACCAGCTCAGACTCGGCCTCGGGCAGATCGAATGGCGCCCGCTTGCAACCGGCCAGCGACGAGATGAAGTAGCACAAGGCCGCGATGGGCATGAGCGGGTTGGCCAGGATCAGCCAGCCGTGCTCGGCCTGGTAGGCGTTGAAGTCGCCCAGCTTGAACGAACCCACGATCAGGATCGGAGCCAGCAATGCAGTGGCCGCGGGCAGCTCGTAGGAGACCACCTGGGCCGCCTCGCGCACCGCGCCGAACAGGCTGTACTTACTGTTGCTGGCCCAGCCAGCCATGATCACGCCCACCACCTCGACCGAGGAGATGGCGATGATGAAGAAGATGCCCAGGTCGAGGTCGACGATCTGGATGCCAGCCGCGAAGGGGATCACGATCATGCCGGCGAAGACGCCGCAGAACACCACCGCGGGGGCGATCCAGAACAGGAAGGCGTTGGCCCTGGTGGGCAGCAGGTCTTCTTTGAAGAGCAGCTTCAGCGCATCGGCCAGGCTCTGGGCCCATCCGTGAAACGCGCCGGTCTCCATGGGGCCGTAGCGCATCTGGATGTGAGCGGCGACCTTGCGCTCCATCCAGATGGCGAACATGGCGTAGACCGTGACGAAGCCCAGCAGGCTGCCGATGCAGACCGCGTAGGCGAAGGTCAGGGGCCAGGCGCCTTCAAGGCCCAGGCCGGCGAAGAGTTCGATCAGCAGGTTCATGAACTAGCGATCCACCTCACCGAGGACGATGTCGAGTGAGCCGATGATCGCCACCGCGTCACCGAGCATGGTGCCCGGGAGCAGCTGATCGAGCACCGCCAGGTTGCAGAAGCTCGGCGCCCGGGTGCGGTTGCGAATGGGCGACGCGCCCCCTTCGGAGACCACATAGAAGCCCAGCTCGCCGCGGGGGTTCTCGCAGCGCATGTAGGCATGGCCAGGGCCCGGCTTCATGGGCGTCTTGTACATGCTCTTCTGCTTCTTGGTCATCACCTCGCCCCCGGGCAGCTTGGCGCAGCCCTGACGGATGATGCGGATCGACTCCATCATCTCGCGCATGCGCACCCAGTAGCGGTCCCAGCAATCGCCGAGGGTGCCGTAGGTGCCCTCGCCGATGGGCACTTCGAAGTCGACCTCGTCGTAGGGCGCGAGGTAGGGCACGTCGCGGCGCAGGTCCCACTTCACTCCCGAGGCGCGCAAGACCGGGCCACTGAGACCGAAGTCGAGGGCCATCTCCCGGGGGATGATGCCGATGTTGGCCGTCCGTCCGATGAAGATGCGGTTGTGGCTGAGCAGGGTGTTGTACTCGACCCAGGCCTTCTCGAACTCGCCGCAGAAGGTCAGCACATCGTCGACCCAGTTGTCGTCGACGTCGCGACGAAGACCGCCGGGCTGGATGTAGTTGTAGAGCATGCGCGTGCCAGAGGGTCGCTCCAGCAAGGCCATGATCTTCTCGCGATCGCGGAAGGCGTAGAAGAACGGCGTGTTGGCGCCGATGTCGATGCCGTACGTGCCAAACGCGATCAGGTGGCTGGCGATGCGGTTCAGCTCGCAGCAGATCATGCGCAGCCACTGAGCCCGCTCGGGCACCTCAAGGTCGAGCATCTTCTCGACGGTGAGGCTCCAGGCCAGGTTGTTGTTCATGGACGCCAGGTAGTCCATGCGATCGGTGTACGGCGTGAACTGCAGGTAGCTCACGTTCTCGCCGATCTTCTCGGCGCACCGATGCAGGTAGCCGATGTCGCAACGAGACTGGGTGATGACCTCGCCGTCCATCTTCAGCTCGACCCGCAGCACGCCATGGGTCGACGGATGCTGGGGACCGAGGTTGAGCTTGAGCTCTTCGGTGTAGACGTCGGACCGATCGTCGGTCGTGTACATCTCCAGGGCTTCCATTTCAGCTCTGGTCCTTTGTCTTGTCGGGAGCCTTGCCGCCGGCGTGAGGCCGGTGGCTCGGTTCGCTGGGCGGTTGGGTCAGCGGCGCGCCTGCGGGGCGGGGCTCAGAGACCCGCTCTGCCGCCTCGCCTGCCGGGGCCTTCTCGTAGATCGGCACCGCATCGAGCTCAAGGGGGATGCCGCCGTGCTCGCTGGGGTAGACGTAGTCCTTGCGCAGCGGGTGGCCGATCCATTCTTCGGGGAGGAGAATGCGGCGATGGTCGGGATGGCCTGCGAAGCGCACACCGAGCAGGTCCCATTGCTCCCGTTCGTGCCAGTCGGCCGAGCTGAAGACGCTCGCCACGCTGGGCACTTCAGGCACGAACTCGACATCACCTTCGGGCCGCGCCACTGAAACCCGCACCGTGATCGAGTGGTGCTTGGCCAGGGACGAGAGGTGGTAGACCAGATCCATGCGGTCTTCTCTCTCGACAGCGGTGACCAGATGCAGCATCTCCATGGCGCAGCCGGCGTCATCCCGCAACCAGGTCATGGTCTCGACCAGGGCCTCGGGCTGCACCTCGATGGTGGGGTCCTTGCTGCTCTCGTCCAGATCTCCTACCCCGGCGATCCCGGCCGCGAGGAGGCTCTGGTGGATGGCACTCTCATTCATGGCTGCAGGCTCGCTCTCAGACCGCTTCGTACTTCGCGGTCATCTCACCGTTGGCGTGCTGCCGACGGCGGAAGACGTCGTCTTTGGAGACCTTCTCGCGCAGCTTGAGAATGCCGTCCATGAGGGCTTCGGGGCGAGGCGGGCAGCCGGGCACGAAGATGTCGACGGGGATGATCTTGTGCACGCCCTTGACCGTGTTGTAGCCCCACTTCACGTAGGGCCCGCCACCGCACACGCAAGCGCCCATGGCGATCACGTAGCGAGGCTCAGCCATCTGATCGTAGAGTCGCTTGACGCGCACGGCCATCTTGGCGTTCACCGTGCCTGGCACGATGATCAGATCGCTCTGCCGAGGCGTGGCCCGGGGCACTCCTGCGCCATAGCGGTCGAGGTCGAAGGTGGCCGCGTAGACGGCCATCATCTCGATGGCGCAGCAGGCGATGCCGAAGGTCATGGGCCAGATGGACGACTTGCGCCCCCAGCCAATGGCCCCATCGACCGCATCGGTGACCGCGTTGGACGGGAAAGCGTTGTTCAGAATGCCCAAGGGATCACTCCTGGACGCGCCGCTTGTTGCGGAACGTCTTGACCCAGTTGAGATCGCCCTTGGCCCAGTCGACGACCAGGCCCAAGAAGACGATGAAAGCGAAGACCAAGCCAGCGCCCAGAGCCAAAGGCGGGTTCTCTGCGCCCTTGAAAACACGGGCCCAGGGGAACATCAGGGCGATCTCCACCTCGAAGATGATGAAGATCAACGCGATGGTGTAGAAGCGCATGTCAAAGCGCACCTGAGCGTCACCGATAGGATCTTCGCCGCACTCGTACGGCATGTCCTTCTCGGGGTAGCTGTTCTTGGGTCGGAAAAGCACACCCATGATCATGGGTGTGCAGACCATGGCAACGCCTGTGATCAGGAAGACGGTCACGGCGTGGAAGTCGAGAAACACGGGTTTCTCCGTCGTCTGGCTAGAGTCGCCCAAACTATAGGCATTTGGGCACGAGGCACAAGCCGTCTGAGGGCCACAGAAAACGCCCTTTCACCGGAGCCTTCGCGGGGGCCCGGAGACCACCCCCGGGGGAGCCAAGAGAAGCACCTCCCAGGACACACGAAGAGGGGCCGGTGCGAGTCCATCTCGCACCGGCCCCTCATGGAGGCTGCAAGCAGCCCCGGGCAGGATCATCGCCTAGGAAATCAGGGGATGTCCAGGCGCAGACCGTTGGAACCAGAGGCCCCCACGGGTGCGGCTGCGTCGGCGAACCACCACTGACCGGTGATGGAGAGACCGCCGAAGCCCTGACCTGCCGGGATGATGTGGGGCAGGGTCAAGCTACCCGTACCGTCCACGGGCAGGGAGATCTGCGCGTCGATCGGAATGGCGTACAAGGTGCCACCCTTGAAGGGTGCGGCGCCCTGGGTCAGGGACAAGAACAGGAAGCCCGTGTTGAACGGGATCGCGTTGCTGATCGTGGTCGAGTAGCCGGTCAGGCTGCCCGGGGTCAGATCGCCGGTACCGGTGAAGGAAGGCTCTCCAAAGAGGCCAGCCACACCGGGGCCGATGTCCACGAACGCGCCACCTGGGCCACCACCGGTGTAGGTGAAGCCACCCACGATGGTGTCCGAGCCCGTCCCCTGCGCCTGCACGTCCACCGCGCCGGCAGAACCAGCAGGGGTGTCCACGGTGAGCGAAGTGGCCGAGTTCACCGACAGGTTGGTGCCGTTGACGCCACCGAACTTCACCGAGCTCACACCCACCACCGAGCTGCCGGTGACCGTGACCGTGGTGCCACCAACCACGTCACCCGAGTTGGGCGAGACGGAGCTGATGTTGGGAGTGGGGTTGGTGGTGTACAGGTAGCCATTGCTCAACGTCGAGGAGCCTTCGTCGTCGGTCACGGTCACGTCCACCTGGCTGAAGACCGGCCCGGCGGGAGTGGTGACGGTGATCTGCGTGCCGGAGTCCACGGTGAAGTCGATGGCCTCGACACCGCCGAAGGTGACGCTCGTCGTCCCGGTGAAACCTGTGCCGGCGATCACTTCGACGCTGAAACCTCCAGCAGGGCCGAAGGCGTCAGTGATCGACGCGACGAACGGCGGGTCACCCACGGGGGCGCCCAGGTCGATGGGCCAGGCGTTCGAGATGAACGCACCGCCCGAGCCGTCCTTGTTGCGCACCATGAGCTCGCCGTCGGTGATGCCACCCGGAATGGTCACGACGATCTGGGTGCCACCACCCGTCGCAGCCACGTTCGTGACCTTCTGGGGAATACCCGCACTGTTGGCCTTGGTGAACCAGATGTCGTTGTTGGCCGAGGTCGAGAAGTTCAGACCGTTGATGGTCAGCGTGCCGCCGATGGCCGTGCTGCCCGAGATCGAGGTGATCTCAGACTTGGTGGCGGACATGACGCCATAGATGGACTGCAGGCCAGCCTTGTCATCGGCGTTCGTCGAGCGCTGGGCCTGGCCCGTACCCGAGATGGACGGGAGCATGGTCGCGCCAGACACGTTGCTGTGGCCCAGGCCCAAGGTGTGCCCGATCTCGTGGGTGGCCACGCCCTGGAGGTCGATGCCGCTGGTCACGCTGCCGGGGCCGTCCTGCCAGGTCCAGCCCTGGTAGTAGCGCACCCACCAACCGCTGGCACCGCCCTGCATGAAGGCCAAGACGCCACCGCTGCTGCCACCGATCTCGGAGTGAATGTTCTGGCCGATGCTACCGACGCCTGTGGCCTGGCCCTGGAAGATGTTGTCAAAGTTGGCCTGACGGTTGCCCAGGACACTCTGGGTGGGGTCACCCGCGCCGGTGCCAGCGTAGTGCACGCTGGCCCACTCGACGTGGCCCTTCCAGATGGCCATGACGGCGCCCACCTGACCGGGGAAGTTCGTCTGGGGCGTGTTGTTGTTGTTGGCCTGAGCGGCGGTGAAGTTGTTGAAGACCCGGAAGTCGCGCTGCCCGATGCCAAGGGTGTGGCCGATGAGCGAGAAGGCGCCGGTGTCAGCTGGAGCCGTCAGGGTGCCGATCAGGCCGAAGCTGAGGGCCAGACCCGTGACGCCCAGAATGGTCTTGATGAGTTTCATCTGTCTGACTCCTTACTTGTCCTGGCCCGGAAGGCTCAACTTGGCCTTCTTGGCCAGAGCCTCGTGGGTCGTCCGCACCGCTTCGCGCACGGTGCTGAGCTTGACGTTCTTCGTGAACGCGAAGCCGTCACCCTTGCCGATCACCACGGCTTCACCGAAGCCACTCTCGATGCGGTAGGCACCCGCCAGGCTGTGGACCAGATTGAGGCCACCCAGCTCCTTGCTGGTGGTGGAGAGCACCATCACCTGGCCACCCAGGCGGGTGTCCTTCAGCTCGGGCATCTCGCTCACGATGTAGTCATCGCTGGGATCGTGGCTGCCGTGGAAGACGACCTCCTTGATCTGCGCCTTGCCGCTGCGCAACGAATCGCCTTCAACGGTGAGCTTGGTGTAGATCGCGCCCTGCCACGGATGGTCGAGGGTCACGGATTCTTTACCGATGATCGTGCCGACGAAGACGTCGTCAGTGATGGACATGACCTCTGAGAGGTTCATGGCCTTGATGGCGGCGCCGATGGGCAGGGCCGCAACAGCCGCTACGACAAGCGTAGCGACGCACCGGGAGATGCGCATGGTGGACTCCATGAGTCGGGATGGGAGAGAGGGAGAGAGAGGCACGGATCGCGAGGAGCGCAGGGAGAGAGTCGGGCTGCCGTCCAGACGGACGATCAGCAGCCACCGCGACAGACGTGCGAGGTTTCCGCAGAACTATAGGGCGTATTCTGGGAACTGCCTAGCTTTCGCCACAAACAGGCAGCCCACAAGGCAGAAGATGGAATCCCTCTGCCATGTCAATAGCACCCACTAGAGGCCCAGAATAACGGGCTATGGCGCTCATTTGCCGCTTGCCGCACCCCTCCGGCCACGTTTTTGGATTGGTGGCGGCCAGCCCAGCCTGCAGCGGGGCCCCAAAGGGCTTCTCAGCTCAGCAGTCAATAAACGACATGAACTCGGCCCGTGTCTCCCGGCGGGACTTGAAGGTCCCCCGCACGGCCGACGTGATCATGGCCGAGCCTGGCTTGCGCACGCCCCGCATGGTCATGCAGGTGTGGGTGGCTTCGAGCACCACGCCCACCCCCTGGGGCTGAAGCCGGTCCATCATCACGTCAGCGATCTGGGACGAGAGCCGCTCCTGAACCTGCAGTCGCCTGGCCAGCTCATCCACAAGGCGGGCGATCTTGCTCAGACCCACGACGCGACCGGCAGGCACATAGGCCACGTGGGCCTTGCCTGTGAAGGGCAGCATGTGGTGCTCGCAGAGCGAGTCGAAGGGGATGTCCTTCACCAGGACCATCTCGTGGTGATCCTCGGCGAAGGTGACCTCGAGATGCCGGGCCGGATCTTTGACCTGGCCCGAGAGCACCTCGGCGTACATGCGCGCCACCCGCTGGGGTGTCTCGAGCAGACCGTCGCGGTCGGGATCCTCACCCATGGCGAGCAGCACTTCTCGCACTGCGGCGCTGATCCGTGGCAGGTCGAAGGCTGGCTTGTCGCTCACGACGGCGACTCCTGGTTGGGGGGGTCAGCCGGAGCTGGCGGAGTAAAGGGGAGCAACGTGGCGTTCATGTCCACAAAGGGGTCTTCGGTGCTGGCCGGTGCTGGTGCTGGCGCCGGTGCGTCGAGTGACGCGAACTCATCGTTGCCCGCAGCTGCTGCTGCGCGCTCGGCTTCGATCACCGCGATCTCTTCAACGAGTGCGTCAACGATCTCGGCCTCGGGCACCTTGCGCACCGTCTTGCCGTTGCGAAAGAGCAGCCCCTCTCCCGCGCCACCAGCGATGCCGATATCTGCTTCGCGAGCCTCGCCAGGACCATTGACCGCGCAACCCAAGACGGAGATGCGCACGGGCAGGGTGCAGGTCACCAATCGAGCCTTGACCTCGTCGACGATGGCCTCGAGGTCGATGTCGATCCGTCCACAGGTGGGACAGGCGATGATCTCGGGCGAGATCACCCGCACCCCCGTGCTCTTGAGGATGTCGTAGGCCACGGGCAGCTCAAGCTCGGGGTCGCCGGTGAGCGACACCCGGATCGTGTCGCCGATGCCAGCGAGCAAGATCGCACCGATGCCCGCCGCCGACTTCACCGCGCCGTAGCGGACGTCGCCGGCCTCCGTGATGCCCACGTGCAGAGGCACGTCAGACGACTCGGCGAACAGGGTGTTGGCCGCGAGGGCCGTGGGCACATCTGTCGACTTGATCGACACGACCAGCCGGTCGACCCCCGCGCCTCGCGCGAAGGCCACATGGCGCAGGGCAGACTCGACCAACGCCGCGGGTGACGGCCAGCCATGTCTCTCGAGCAGATCCTTCTCGAGCGAACCACTGTTCACGCCGATGCGCAGCGTGGTGCCCTTGGCCCGGGCGGCGGCGAGCACTTCGCGCGCCTTCGCTTCGCTACCGATGTTGCCCGGGTTGATACGCACCTTGTGGGCACCCGCCTCGATGGCGGCCAAGGCCATGCGGTGATTGAAATGAATGTCCGCGATGAACGGCACGTCCATGGCCCGCAGAAACGTGGGGATGTTCGCCGCGCTCTGCTCATCAGGGATGGTCACCCGGATCATCTCGCAACCCGCCTCCTGCAAGGTGCGAATCTGGGCCACGGTGGCCGCCGCATCTTGGGAGTCTGTGTTGGTCATCGACTGCACCCGCACCGGGTGCTCGCTGCCGATGGTCAGGTTGCCCACGGGCACCTGAATCGTCTCTCTTCGTTTCACCATGTCATCGTCTCGCGTTGCCGCCCGCTTCCAGCAATGCGGTCAGTTGGAGTTGTTCGGGGCCCCGTCGCACGGTGAGCACCATCTCGTCCCCGGGCCTATGGGAGTAGAGCAGAACCATGTAGTCCTGGATGTTGCGAATGGCCGTACCGTCGATGGCCACGATGACGTCGCCGTGCATCAGGCCGCAACCTTCGGCCGGCGAGTCGCCGCTCACGCCGTCAATGCGCACGCCGTCGTCGGCCGTGTAGGCATAGTCCGGGCGGGAGCCGAAGCGCACGCCGCCGCGGACCACCGAACGACCCTCTGGAGGCTTCACGGTCGCGACCTGCGCCGGCCGACCCTCGTCCGGGTCGCGATACTCGGGCCGCTGATCCAGATCGCTCACGGAGACCACGAACTCCGCGGCCAAGGTGGCGATCAACGCACCCCGCTCGACGTCGACCAGACTCACATCATCGCTCGGCTTGTGATAATCGTCGTGCAGCCCGGTGAACAGGCTCAGCACCGGCACCTCGCTCTTGAAGAACGTGTAGTGGTCGCTGTTCGAGGTCACCGAAGGCGACGTGGTGAGCTGCAACCGTGACGCGCTGCTGTGATCTTCGCCGTCGACGACCTCGGCCCACTCATCCAACGCGCCCACCAGGTCTTCGAACAACTCGGGGAATACATCTCCGGAGCCCAGCCCGCCCACGGCCACACGCCCCTCGGTCGCCCGGCCGATCATGTCCATGTTGACCATGGCCACGAGGCCATCGGTGGGCCAGGGCGGATGCTCGTTGAGCCAGATCGAGCCGAGCAAGCCCATCTCTTCGGCGCCGAACGTGGCGAAGACCACGGTGCGCCTGAGCAAGCCCGTTTGCTTCGCCAGCAGGTGCGCGATCTCGATGACGCCCGCGGTGCCCGAGGCGTTGTCGTCAGCACCATTGTGAATCTGCCCCACGGCGTCGGCGCCGCCCATGGAGCTGCTCTGCCCCAGGCCGAGGTGATCCATGTGGGCGCCCACGAGAATCCATTCGTGGGCCAGCTCGGGGTCGTTGCCCACCAGCACACCGACCACGTTCTTGGTGGCCAGTTGCGCCCGCTCGCTGGCGATGTGCAGTGTCACAACGACCTGCCCCAGATCGACGCTCGCCGTTTGGCCCGATTCGTCGATCAGGCGTTGCTGCGCTGTGAGATCGAAGCCCGAACCGGCCAACACGGTCGCCACCGCTTGCCCGGTCAGCTGCGCCGCCGGCAGGGACGCCGTCACACCCGCAGAGCCCTCCCGTTCGTAGGGCAGGGTCACGTCTTGAGCGCTGCCCCGCGGCGAAGACACGGGGTCGTTCGCGATCAGGATGCCCGCGGCGCCGTTCTTGTAGGCCGTGTTGATCTGGCTGGCGAAGTCATTGGGCTGCTGGCCCGGACCTCCAGCGATCACCAGCACCACCTTGCCCTTCACGTCGAGATCGGCGTAGTCGTCGTGACCGTCCTCTGCCGAGAAGCCGTAGCCTGCGAACACGAGCGGGCCGCTCAACTCGCACGCTGGCACGGAGGAGAAGGGCATCCAGTCCTGCCCCACGGTCAACTCATGGCCTGCGATGACCAGCACGTTACCCTCGATCAGGCGCCGATTGCCCGCCGCGTCGAAGCGCTGAAACCAATCGCCCCCGTCACCGTAGGGCACCAGGCCCGCTGCCTCGAACTCGGCGGCCACGTAGTCAGCTGCGGCGTCCAGGCCAGCGGTCCCCGTGCCTCGACCAGCCAGGGTGTCGTCCGCCAGAAAAGCCACGTGCTGCTCGAAGCGATCTGCGGAAATGGGCGCGAAGCGTGGTCCGGCGCAGCCACTCAGGGCCAGGGCGCAGACCATCAGAAGAAGAGGTGATCTCATGTCAGGAAGGGCTTGTTCGAGAGCGGCTGCTGAAGAGCTGCGGGTCCTCTGAGGCGCGACGTGACGCCCCCGGGGTGAACCCGCCAGATTAGCCGTTCGCCGCCAGCCGCGACAGCCACCCCGGCCAACCCGCCCCTTGCGCGGCCCCCGCTCCTCTCTCCCTGCGGGTCTGGCCGGCCCACTCATGAGCGGCCATTCAGCTCAACGACAGGCCGCCACTGCCTCGGGGAGCACGGCCAGCAGGCGATCCATGTCGACGTCCGTGTTGTAGAGAGCCAGGCTGGCCCGCAGGGTGGGGCCGTGGCCGAGGCGGCGCAGCAGGGGCTCGGCGCAGTGCCAGCCCGCGCGGACCGCCACCCCGGCCATGTCCAGCACCGTGGCGGCGAGGTGCACATCGCCCCCAGGAATGGCCAGGGACACCGAGCCCGAGCGCCTCTCGGTGCCCTCCGGCCCCAGCAGAACCACCCCCTCCACCTGGGCCAGCCCGGCCAGGAGCCGTTCGAGCAGCCCTCGCTCGTGGGCCCGAATGGCCTCGATCCCCAGCTCGTCGAGCAGGTCGAGGGCGGGGACAAGGGCTGCGGCGGGCGCAGCGGCAGGGGTCCCGGCCTCGAAGCGGTAGGGCACTCGTTGCCAGTGAGCGCCGTCCTGATCGACCGTCTCGACCATCTCGCCACCGAAGACCACGGGCTCGAGCCGCTCGAGCACGCCTCGGCGGCCCACCAACACCCCCAGGCCCATGGGCCCGTACATCTTGTGCGCCGAGAAGGCCAGAAAGTCCGCCTGGACACAGCCCTCGTCGAGGGGCAGGTGCTGCACGGACTGGGTCACGTCGAGCAGCACGGGCAGGCCCCGGTGGGCAGCGGCGGCCACCAACCGGTCGGTGGGCACGATGGTCCCCAGGGCATTGCTCACCCGGGTGGCCGCCACGAAGGCAGCGTCGGCGGGGAGCTCGATGGGTTCGACCAGCAGGCCCTGCTCATCGCTCTCGAGCACGTGCAGCCGGGCCCCGGTACGCCGGCAGACCTGCTGCCAGGGCACCAGGTTGCTGTGATGCTCCAGGGCCGTGACCACGATGGCGTCACCCGGGCCCACCAGGGTCTCCACGAAGCCCCGGGCCACCAGGTTGATCGAGTCGGTGGCGTTGCGGGTGAAGACCACCTCATCGGCCTCGGCCTCTACGAAACGGGCCACCCGCTTCCGGGCGCCCTCGTAGGCCGCCGTGGCCGCCATGCCCAGGCGGTGGTTGGCCCGGTGCACGTTGGCGTTGCTCTCCAAGTAGAAACGCTGCAGAGCGTCGAGAACGGCCTGTGGGCGGTGGGTCGTGGCCGCATTGTCGAGAGGCACCAGGTCGCCGCCCTGAAGGGCGGGGAACCGTCCTCGAACAGAGGCGAGCGGGGGGCTCACGGCGGCGTCAGCTCAACCGCTTGGCCACGATGCCCGAGACCACCTTGCCGTCGGCCCGGCCCTCGGTGCGCACCTTGACCTCTTTCATCACCGCGCCCATCTCTTTCTTGGTGGTGGCGCCGAGCTCGACGATCACCGTGTCGACGATGACCTCGATCTCGGCAGAGGACATCTCGGCGGGCAGGTAGCGCCGCAGCACCTCGATCTGGAAGCGCTCCTTGCTCTCAAGGTCTTCGCGCTTGGCCTCCCGGTACATGTCTGCGGACTCGTTGCGGGTCTTGACGCCCTTGCGCAGGACCTTCAGCACGATCTCATCGCCGAAGCCCTCGCGACTGAGCCCCTCGGCGATGGCGGCGTTCTTGACGTCCGAGATCACCGTACGCAGCACCTCGAGATCGTCCTTGGCCCCGCTCTTCATGGCGGTCTTGATGTCGTTCTTCAGGCGTGTCTCAAGGGTGGTCATGAAAACGGCTGTCCATAGGTGACTGAGGGGAGGGAAGAGCGGCGAGACTGGACGTGCACCAGCTCACGGCGAAATCGCACCGGCGAAGCGCAGCTCGGGGAGCGTCTCGGCAGGTCGGGTGAGTATACTCGCGCCGCTTCCCCGTCGATGCCAGCGGTCACAGAGCCGGGCAGCCGGCGGCGAAGCTCTGGAGGCGACCCACCGTGCGACGATCCCTGAGACGATCCCTGCAGACTCCCTTGGGCTACGCGCTGCTGGCCTGGTGCATGGCGGGCTGCACGATTGGTCTCCCCCGCGACCCTCCCAAGGGGGCCGCCGAGCAGGCCACGAGGGCCAGGGCCCTGCCCAGCCCCAGCCAGCCCTCCGATCTCACCGATCTGGTGACCCACCTGGCCGACGACGGCTCCCTGGTCGCTGGCCTCACCCACGTCGATCCGGCCATTCGCCGGGTGGCCGCCAGGGGACTGTCCCGCCTCCCAGAACCCGAGGACCTCAAGCAGGTGCTGCTGCGGGCCTCTGTAGAGCCCGATGCAGACGTCCTGGCCGAGCTCTGCTTCGCCTTCGGCCGCTGGGAAGACCCCGAGGCCGGGGCTCCCCTGCGCAAGCTGGCCCTGCACCCCTCTTCGTCCGTGCGCGCCGCCGCCCTCTCGGCCCTGGGTCGGCTGAGGGACGACCGGGAGACGGATCTGCTGGTGCGTGCCCTGGCCGACACCAACTCCACCGTGCGCCAGGCCGCCGCCCTGGCCCTGGCTGACCTGGACGGTCGCCGCTTCGACCATCCCCGCAAGGCCTCGACAGCCACCCTCACCCGACGGGATGAGGCCCTGGCCCAGGCCTTGCACGACGATCCCGACCAGGGTGTGCGCTGGCGGGCGGCCTACACCCTGGCCTCGATCCTGCCCCGGGCGGCCCACGAGGCCCCCCTGCGGCAAGCGCTCACCGAGTCGGCCGATGACCCGGTGACCCTGGCCTTCGCGCTCCGGGGGCTGGCTGCCTTGCATGACGAGGGCTTGGCCGACGCCCTCGAGGCGGCCCGTCAGTTCATGGGCCACAGCGATCAGCGGGTGGTCATGGAAGCCGTCGCCATCCTGGGCGCCCACGGCCCCTACCAGGAGGTGGCCGAGCTGGCTTTCGAGCACAGCAACCCGGCGGTGCGCACCGCGGCCTGGTCGTCTGTAGCCGCGGCCCGGGCTCGTGAGCGGGCTCTGAGGGCCTCTGAGACGGGCGCCCCCCAGTGGCCAGGCACCCTGGCCGATCTCGATCAACGGCTGCAGGTTCAGCTGCAGGTCGAGCTGGAGCCGTCAGTGAAGCGAGCGGCCCTGACCGCCCTGGCCCACATCGATGACGCCCTGGCCGAGACCCTGGGAGCGAGCTGGCGCGAGAGCCTTCCCGCCACCAGCGAGCTGCCCGAGATCGAGCAGACCCGCACCGGTCTGGCCCTGCTCTCCGTGCAGCAGCTGGCTCTGTCGTCCGATCCCCGTGATCGGGCCCGAGCTGGCGAGCTGATCGCCTCCGGCATCGCCCAGGACGGCGACCTGATCATCGCCCTGCTCGACGACCCTGACCCCCGGGTGCAAGCATCGGTGCTGCCCCTGCTCGGCGACGACCGTTACGCCTCGCTGCGCCCTCGCCTGGAGGATGCCTTGAAGAGCGGTGATCCGGCCTTGATGAGCCAGGCGGCCAAGGCGGCCGCCCCGCTGATCGAGAGCGGTCTGGCGCCCCCCTGGCTGGTCAGCAGCGTGGCAGACGCCCTGGAAGGAGCCCAGAGCTTCGTGCTGGAGGAGACCCGCATCGAGCTGGCAGCCGCCCTGGGCCTGCCGCCTCTCGACGGGCCGCAGCACGTCTCACCCAGCACCAGTCCGCTACTGCAACTGCTCATGGAACAAGAGGTTGAGACCTCGAAGGACTCCCACCCGCTGGTGCGCATGGAGACATCCCGGGGCGTGGTGGTGCTGCGGCTCGAGCGCACCCTGGCCCCTGTCCACGTGGCCTCGTTTCTCGAGCTGGCCGAGGCCGGCTTCTACGACGGCCTCGACTTTCACAGGGTGGTGCCGAACTTCGTGGTCCAGGGTCTCGACCCCCGGGGCGATGGCTGGGGCGTGGGGGGACGGCGAGTCCCCGATGAGCAGAGCTCCCGGCCATTCGTCACAGGCACCGTGGGCATGCCCAGCGCAGGCCAGCCCCACACGGGAGGCTGTCAGATCTTCATCACCCTGCTGCCCACCCCGCACCTCAATGGCAACTACACGGTCTTCGGCCAGGTGGTGCAGGGCCTCGATGTGGTCGAGTCGCTGCTGATCGGCGACCGGGTGCTCTCCGTGCGGCTCACCGACGACGACCCCGCCGACCAACCCGGCTGAGCAGCCATCCTGACCGACCAAGCTGCCCTGCCGTTCACTCCCCAACAGCATTTCTCAGGACTCTCGACCCATGACGGACCTCTTTCGAATCGACGACCAGGTCGCGCTCATCACTGGCGGCGGCCGGGGCCTCGGTCGGGCCATGGCCGTGGGGCTGGCGAAGGCTGGCGCTGACGTGGTGGTGGTGGCCCGACGTGAGAGCGATCTGGCCGAGACCGTGGCAGCAGTCGAAGCCGTGGGCCGACGAGGGCTGGCGGTGGTGGGCGACGTGGCCGATGTGGCCACCGCACCCCGGGCCGTCGACGCCGCTCTGGCCACCTTCGGGCGCATCGACATCCTGATCAACAACGCGGGCCTCTACGACATGGGCCCCGTCGAGCAGACCGAAGACGAGGCCTGGCGAGCCGTGCTCGACGTGAACCTCATGGGCAGCTTTCGCTTCGCCAAGGCGGTGGGTCCCCACTTCTTGAAGCAGGGCTCGGGCAAGGTGGTCAACATCGCTTCGGTGCTGGGCACGTTCGGTGTGGGCGAGGCCACCGCGTACTGCACGGCGAAGGCGGGCATCATGGGCTTCACCCGCTCGCTCGCAGTGGAGTGGGGCGGGCAGGGCATCGCCGTCAACGCCATCGCCCCGGGCCTCTTTGACACGGACATGTCCGCGGGGGTCATGCAGAACAAGGACTTCTACGACGGCATCGTGGCCGGCATCCCCCGAGGGCGTCACGGCGATCCGGATGAGATCGTGGGCACCGCGGTGTACCTGTGCAGTTCGGCGTCGAACCATGTGATCGGGCAAGTGATTCACGTGGATGGTGGGGCGACGATCAGCTAGCAGGTTGTGTGCCTCGTGCCGCACGCCGGGCATGCCTCGAAGGGGCACCCAGACAACGGTTGCATCCCTGGCGGTTGCGGCGATGCTGTGCGACATCTTCCACCTGAGATTCGAGCCATGACCTCACCCGCCGCCCGGCACACCGACGCCCAGGCCCTGATCGCGCAAGAGAGCAAGTTCAGCGCCCACAACTACCACCCCCTCGACATCGTGCTGTCTCGCGGGGAGGGCTGTTGGGTCTGGGACACGGACGGCAACAAGTTCCTCGATTGCCTGGCGGCCTACTCGGCGGTGAACCAGGGACACAACCATCCCCGCCTGGTCAAGGCCCTCGTCGACCAGGCGCAGCAGTTGAGTCTGACCTCACGGGCGTTTCGCAACGACCGCTTCGGTCCCTTCTGCGAGAAGCTGGCCACGCTCTCCGGCTACGACAAGGTGTTGATGATGAACACCGGCGCCGAAGCCGTAGAGACCGCCTTGAAGGCCGCGCGCAAGTGGGGCTACGAGGTGAAGGGCGTGGCCGACGGCGCGGCGAAGATCATGGTCTTCTCGGGCAACTTCCACGGGCGCACGACGACCATCGTGGGCTTCTCCGACGACCCGGTGGCGCGCACGGGCTACGGGCCGTTCACGCCGGGGTTCGTCACCGTGCCCTACGGCGACATGGCCGCAGCGGCTGACGCCTTTGGACCAGACGTGGTCGCCGTACTGGTCGAGCCGGTGCAAGGCGAAGCGGGGGTGATCGTCCCTCCGGCGGACTTCTTGCAGGGGCTGCGCAAGCTCTGCGACGACAACAAGGCGCTGCTGATCTGCGACGAGATCCAGTCTGGTCTCGGGCGCACGGGCACGCTGTTCGCGCACACCCAGGCTGGCGTCCGGGCCGACGCGGTGACCATCGGCAAGGCCCTCTCCGGTGGCATGTATCCCATCTCGGCGTTCCTCGCGGACGACGAGGTGATGAACGTCTTCACCCCGGGCTCTCACGGTTCGACCTACGGCGGCAACCCCTTGGCTTGCGCGGTGGCCGAAGCGGCGCTCGACGTGCTGGTCGAAGAACAGCTCAACGAACGGTCTACAGAGCTGGGCACGTACATGCTGGAGAAGATCCAGGCCATGGCCTCGCCTCACGTGGCAGAGGTGCGGGGCCTCGGTCTGTGGATCGGCGTGCAGCTCAAGCCCGAGGCCGGTGGCGCCAGGCGTTTTTGCGAGGCGCTGAAGCAGCAGGGCATGCTCTGCAAGGAGACCCACGAACACACCATCCGCTTCGCCCCGCCCCTGGTCATCGAGAAGAGCGAGATCGACTGGGCCCTGGAGCGCATCGCGGCCGTGCTCGCCTGAGACCGACCGCCTAGTTCAGCCTAGTTCAGCCTAGTTCAGCGAGTAGGTGATCAGCTGCACCAGGTCGTCGCCCCGGGCGTCACCGGCAAAGATGTCCTCGGCCGCCGTGTTCAGCTTGCCGTCGAGGCCGTAGGACACGAGCATCAGCCCGCCGGATGTCCCCGAGTAGCCGTGGGCGTAGGTGAAGACCCGATACTGCCGGCCCCAGGGATCGACCAGGCCGTCGTAGGCGCCCTTGCTGAAATCCGAGACGCGCTTGTGGCCGCTGACCACCACGCCGTCGTTCAGGTAGGGGCCGTCCCAGCCGGCGTTCTTGGTGGTGTTGCGATAGAAGCCGAAGTAGGTCGAGAAGCTGTGGTTCCCCGTCTTGATCGGCAGCTTGTCGTAGGGCGTCGGCCAGTCGAGGGTGTCGGCCTTGTACTTGGTGAAGGCCCTGGCGATCTGGTCCATCTGCTCGTGGGCCTCACCCCGCTGACTCTCGTTCAGATAGGTGTTCATGCTCGGGATGAGCACGCCCGCCAGCCCCACCAGAGCCACCACGGTGACGATGAGCTCGACGGTGGAGAAACCTCGTTGGCGCAGGTTCTTCAGGTGCACGGTGATAGGCCTCGGCTGCTCGCGGACCTCGCCGCCGCCATGGCCACGAGAGGAGTCCTCATCGATCAGCGCCCCCCGGCGTCTTGACCGTTTCCTCGCCGATCGAGCCATATCTTCCGCCCCCGGCCCCAGCTGGGTATCGTGCCCGCCGGCTGACCAAGGGGGCTCTCCCCGCCGTCAGGCCACGCAAGAGCAGCTGATTTGTGCGCCCGTAGCTCAGTTGGATAGAGCACCGGTTTCCTAAACCGGGGGTCGTGGGTTCAAATCCCGCCGGGCGTACCAGTTTGCGTGGGGTTTTCGAGGGGGAGGGGTCTCGACTGCTGTTGAGCTGACAGCCCGGCAGGCTCGACAGCAGCCAGCAGGGGTGCGCTACCATGTCCCGATGAGCAGAGCCGCAGACACCAGCGCTGAAATAGAGAATGTGCGCTCGTCGCGTCTGGCAGCCATGAGCGGCCAGGAGCGCATGGCGTCCTTCTGGCAGCTGATGAGCACCGCTCGGGCCCTGGCTGAGGCAGGTGTGCGTCACCGCCATCCCGATGCCGACGACGAAGAGGTCAAGCTGCGGCTGGCTGTTGCTGCCTATGGTCCCGAGCTGGTGCGCGAGGTCTACGGCCGGGTGCCTGGTGAGTGACGCGGAGTCTCTGCCAGACCAGGTGATCGAGGATCTCCTGTGGCTGCTCGAAGACCTGCAGCTCACCTACGCCGTCGGCGGATCCATGGCAGGCACGTTTCATGGAGAGCCCCGCACCACCCACGACATCGATGTGCTCGTGGCCCTCGACCAGCACGGGGCGCAGCGACTCACTGATTCGCTGAGCGATGACTACTACGTCCCCCAGCAGGCCCTCGAGGACGCCATGCGCACGCACTCCAGCTTCAACCTCGTGCACATCCCCTCGAGCTTCAAGGTCGATCTGTTCGTTGCGAGCCGCTCCCGCCTCGATCAGGAGCAGCTCGCCCGCCGCATCAAGGTGCGTCTCAGACGGGACGCCACCCAATCCATCTGGCTCACGTCCCCCGAAGTGCTGGTCGTGCGAAAGCTGCTCTGGCGGCGCTCAGCCCAGAACGCGTCGCAGCGGCAGTGGCTCGACGTCGTCTCGATCCTCCGAACCCAGGCTGGGCGACTGGACGAGGCCCTGATGAGCTCGCTCGCCGCTGATCTCGATCTGGGCGAGACGCTCGATGAAGCAAGGGATGCAGCACGCAGCTCCTAGCAGGCATTCGAACGCGACCTGCCCGTCGACCACCATCGGGAGAGCCTCGACCGGGTGGCGTAGGCCTGAATCCCGCCGGGCGTACCAGGCTTCTTGCCCTGGCAAGCCGGGGCACGGCTTCCCCGCGGAGCCCGGGGGCGATACGGTCTGATCTTCTGACGAGCGGCCCAGAATCATTGCGCCCTCGTCTCGCCGCGCCCGAAGCGAAGGTCAGCCCGCCATGACGAACGACGACGCCAGCCCCATCACCTACTGGGACTACATCAACACGCCTGAGCTGCTGTCGCTTCAGGGCGGCGTCGATGGGGACGAGAGCAAGCTCTCCCAAGAAGAGGTCGTCTTCATCACCGTGCATCAGGTGTTCGAGCTGTGGTTCAAGCTCATGCTCCGCGACCTGACCGTGGCCCGTGATCTCTTCGCCCAGGAGCATGTGCCCGACGACCAGATGGCCGGGGCCTGCCGGCTGCTGCGCCGACTCAAGCTGACCCTCGAACAGGGCACCAAGCACTTCGATCTTGTGGAGACCATCACCACCCGGGACTACCTCGAGTTTCGGGACAAGTTGTTCCCGGCCAACGGCGGGCAGTCCGTGCAGTTTCGGGAGGTCGAAGTGCTGCTCGGCCTTGACGAATCCGAGCGCATCCCCTACGTGACCGGCGGCAAGTTCGATGACGTGTTGAGCGAGCTCGACGGCAGGGCGGGGTGGTCCATGCGCCGGTTGCGCGAACGGCAAGCGGACACACCCACGTTCAAGGACGCCCTGCTCTCCTGGCTGTACCGCACGCCCATCGATGGCTCGCGCCCCGGCGATGACGATGACGACGCCGCGGTCGAGACGTTCATCGAGACGTTCTTGGAACACCGTCGCAGCGCCTTGGCCGATCTCAGCGAGCGGGTGGTGGCCATGGCGCCGTCCCCCGCAGAAGCCGAAGACCTGCGCGCTCGCTACGCCTCAGAGATCGAGAGCGCCGAGTCCTTCCTGCGCGCGCGCGACATCGACGATGCGACGGAACGTCTGCACACACGGCGTATCCGCGCCGCCGCCCTGTTCATCGAGAGCTATCGCGAGCTGCCCCTGCTGGCCATGCCACGCGACGTCGTCGACGGAGTGCTGGCCGTCGAACATGCCTTCCTGGTGTTGCGCCAACGGCACGCGCGCATGGCCGAGTGGGTCATCGGGCGCCGCGTGGGCACGGGCGGCTCGTCCGGCGTGGACTATCTCGACAACGCCGCCCTCAGCCAGCGCGTCTTCCAGGACCTGTGGACCGTGCGCATGTTGCTCGTGCGCCGCGACTCATTGCCCGACCCCAAGAACGCAGAGAAGTACGGCTTCTCGTTCGACGCCGAGTAAGGCGCATCCGCACTGCTCAGCTGAACCCCGCAGCGCCAGCGCAACAGGCTGCGCCGCACGCGCCAGGCCATGCACGTTGCGCGCGGGCTTCTCCAACGGTCTACGTGCCGGTTTTTCTATAGCGCTCGACGTGCAGGGACCAGCGCGTGGGCCAGGAGCAACCCGGCGACGAGAGCGGTCGCCACCAGCCCCATGGCGAACGCGGCCTGCAGACCGGACACAGCGTCCCGGTCCAAGAACGATGAGACGCTGCGAAAGCCCATGCTGCCCGGGACGAGCAACATGATGCCCGGCACGAGGGTGACCAGGGCGGGACGTCCACCGAGGGACGCCAACACGTTCGACCCCGCGCCCACGATGACCGCGCCCACACAGGCGCCCAGTTCGGGCCCCAGGGTCTGGGCTCCGAAGCGCGCTCCCAGGTAGCCCGCCACTCCGGCGACGACGATGGCCGGCATGTCCCGCTTGCGAGCGCCGAAGAGCACGGTGAAGGCCATGGGGGAGAGCAGCAGGGCGACCACGCCAGCCCAGGGGGGCAAGGGACCTGCCCACAAGGGCTCGGTGATCGCGCCCCCGGGAAGCAAGACCTGCACGGACCGTCCCAAGGCCACGCCGAAGCCCAGGGTCAAGAAGACCACCCCGGCTCCGGCCAGCCGGGCGGTCCCAGAGGCCCAGTGACGGGTGGCCAGCTCGCTCATGGCGATGGTCAGGGTGAAGCCTGGCACGAGCACGATCAGCGCCGAGAGGGTGACCACCTCGGCGGAGAGTCCCACGAGGTGGGCTGCCACGAGAGACAGGGCTGTGACCAGGGCCGCGGCGGCGGGCTCGAAGACCCTGGTCAGGGCGGGGCGGTGACCAATGCACTGCAGCATGACCCCGAGCATGGCGCCCAGGGTGAGGGAGCCGGCCACCTCGGCCCACGAGCCTCCGAAGAAGCTGGCCGCCGAGCCCGACGCCACGCCGAACGAGACGACGGTGGTGACGCGCGACCACACCCGGGGCCCGCTGACCACGGAGGCGAGGCGCACCTCGGCCTGGGCTGGAGAGATCTGGCGTCGCTCGACCTGATCGGTGAGCCCGTCGAGCTCGGCCAGGGTGCCCAGGTCGATCTCCCCAGGCTCGACCCTGACCAGATGGGTGGCTTGCGCCCCCGGCGGCCCGAAAGCGGCAAAGAAGGAGGTGGGAGTGGCGAACAGCTGGGCCTCGATGCCCAGGGCCCGGGCGCAGGAGCCCACAGACTGCTCCAGCCGGTCCGCGGGGGTCCCGTGGGAGTGGAGGGCCTGGCCCAGCCGCAACAAGAAGGCCTCGGCAGCTCGAAGCTCCGCTGCGGACCCAGGGCCGTGGACAGAGGACTCCATGGCACCCGGCAGGGTGGTGGGCAGGGTGGTGGGCTGGGCAACAAGCTGAGCTGAGGGCTTGGAAGTGGGCCTGGTGGTGGGCCTGGTGGTGGGCCTGGTGGTGGGCCGGGCAGCTTTCTGGGCCAGCGGCTTGGCACCAGGCTGAGCAGCGGGCAAGCCGGCGGCAGGGAGTTCGAGACGGAGCGCCCTGGCGGCGGGACCTTGACTTCTTGAACGCACAATCATCGTCATGACCAAGCTATCGACTGATATTCTTCTACAGAACTGAACCAGCAGATAATGCTCTCAGATCAGAGAATCATCCAACGAATAGGCTTCGCCATGGACACAACAGTCAGCACTCTTGACCGAACCGACTACGTCATTCTTGACGAATTGCAGAAGGATGCTCGGCTGAGCAACAAGGAGCTCGCCGCCCGGGTCGGACTGGCCCCTTCGAGCTGCTCTGTGCGCGTGCAGCGGCTCACCGCCGACGGGGTGCTGAGCGGATTCCACGCCGAGGTGAACCCCGCCGCCCTCGGCATCGGCCTGCAGGCGGTGATCAGCCTGCAGCTGGGGGGCCACGGTCTGGGGACGATCCGGCGGATCTCGCGAGAACTCTCAGACCTGCCCGAGGTGCGTCAGCTGTTCAGCCTGGGTGGCTCACAGGACCTGCTGGTTCACGTGGCTGTCCGAGACCCTGAGCACCTCCGTGAGCTGGTCATGGATCGCATCGCCAACCACGCCGACGTGGCCCACATGGAGACGGCGCTGATCTTCGATCACCATCGTTCCCACATGCAGGGCCCCTTGGACGCACCAGAAAATCTCAGCGAGAGCTGAAACGCCGGGGGGCCCTCGCCGTCTGTTCGGGTGTCAGGACCACCACCACCAGAGCAGAGCCGCCAGTGAGACGATGACCAACCAGAAACCCAGACGCAGCCAGACGATCAACGAGACCCGGCGATTGCGTTCGTAAGGGTCAAGAAAGCTCACCGGCCGGAGCGCCCCGCTGTGCGTCTCGTTGTGCCCGTTTTGGTGCCCCCCTTGGTGCCCCCCTTGGTGCCCCCCGATGTGCCCCCCGATGTGCGCTCTGTTGAAGCGCCCCGCGAGGTCGAGCCACGGCGCGACTTCGATGACGCACGGGGCGGGGCCTGGCAGCGGCGGCAGAAGTGAGTCCCCCGGCCGCCGACCTCAAGGCGAGAGATGGTGGTGCCGCAGGTTCGGCAGGGCTTGCCGTGACGTCCATAGACGGTGAACTCATCCTGGAAGTCGCCGGGCTTGCCCTCGGGGGTGCGATAGAAGGTGTCAAAGCTGCTGCCATCCGCGGAGATGGCCTCGGCCAACACCTGCTTGATCGTGGCCACCAGCAGGGCGGCCTTCGCGGGCTTGACCGTGTGGGACAGGCGCAGGGGATGAAGGCCCGCTCGATGGAGCGATTCGTCCACGTAGATGTTGCCCAGGCCGGCGAGGAACGACTGATCGAGCAGCAGCGGCTTGAGCTGGCGGCGGCAGCCCTTGAGAGCGGCGGTCATCCAGGCCGGGTCGAAGCCGTCGCTGAGCGGCTCGGGACCCAGGGGCGGCAAGATCTCTTCGAGGGTGGACACCAAGCCCATGCGACCGAACTTGCGCACGTCAGAGAACACCAGCGCCCGGCCGTCCGCCAAGGCGCAGCGCACGCGCACGTGGGTCACCGGAGAGGTTTCGGTGGACTCGGGAGCGCCGGCCACGCCGCGGGCACTGGTCTTGGCCGCGGCGCTTCTCGCCGATGCTCCGCTCGCTACAGCGGCCGGCTCCACGTGAAAGCGGCCGGTCATGCGCAAGTGGCCCACCAGCTTGCGGCCATTATCGAGCTCGAAGACGAGGTACTTGGCCCGGCGCCACACACTCTGAATCGTCAGCCCGGCCAATCCTCGACGAAAGGCTCGCACCGACGGGCAGGCGACGGTGCGGGGCCACAGCACCGAGACGCCGCTCACAGTGGCTCCCACCACGAGGGGTCGCAGCTGGCGCACCACGGTCTCGACTTCGGGCAGCTCGGGCATGGGGGCATTCTGGCCCGAGGGCAGCCGTTCTGGCCAGACACCTCGGCGAGTTCTGCCCCTGACCGGTGTCTTCACGGGCTACCTCAGCGGCCGCGGTGGAGCCTTCGCGGCGAGGCTGGTGAGAAATGCGGGCGTGCTCGCGACGGTCGACCACGGCACAAGGTCAGGTGGTGAAGCTTTGACAGGGTTGGGCTGCTAGAGTTCGGCCCATGACCCGTGACGTCGCCTATCCCGATAGCCTGGCCGAACACTACGACGGCGACTACGACATCCTCCGTCACGACGGAGAGGACGTCGCCTTCTACACCGACCTGGCTCTTCATGCTGGCGGTCCCGTGATGGAGATCGGCTGCGGCACCGGCCGGGTGGCCCTGCCGGTGGCCCGCGCGGGCTGCACTGTGCTGGGCGTCGACCCCACGCCGGCCATGCTCTCCCGCTTGGCCGACAAGCTGGCCAGAGAATCTGCGGACGTCCGCGAACGCATCACCCTTCAACCAGGCCGGTTCGATGCCGTGCCCGGAGAGGGTTCATTCGCCCTGGTCTTCTCGGCCTTCCGCGCCTTTCAACACCTGAACGATCGGCGGGAACAACTCGCTGCCCTCACCGAGATGGCCCGCTGGACCCGCCCCGGCGGCCTCGTGGCCTTCGACGTCTTCGACTACAACGCAGAGCGGGCCGCAGCCTACGCCGACGAGCACGCCGACTACGTCCTTCAGGTCGCTGACCAGACCAGGGAGCGGCGGAGTCGGGCCAGGTACGACGAGAAGAACGGGCTGATCCACTGCCGCTTTCGCTGGTTGCTCAACGGCGCAGCTGACGGAGAGGCCACCTTCACCATGAAGGTCTCGACCCGGGACGAGCTGGTGGCCCTTCTGCCCGACGCTGGTCTCGAACTTGAGGCGGTCTTTGGCACATTCGCGGCCGATCCCTGGACAGCGAGCGAGCAACGGGAGATCGTCATCGTCGCTCGCCGACCCGGCGGCACTGACAGCGGCCCCTCCCATCCTGCGCGACCCATCGCCTCGTGAAGATCCTGATCACCAGCCCTATCTTTCCACCTGATCTGGGCGGGCCGGCGACCTATGTGCCCAGCCTGGCCACCTGGCTCACAGACCGGGGACACGAGGTCACCGTGGTGGCCTTCTGCTCTGACCCTGCGCCCAGTGGCTGGCCCTTCAAGGTGATCTCGATCCCCCGCTGCTGGATGCCCCTGCGCTATCTGAAAGACTTTCTGGCGGTGTGGCGCGAGGCGAAGCACGCAGACATCGTCTACGTGAATGAACACCTGGCCTTGCACGTGGCCTTCGCTGGCCGACTGCGGGGCAAGCCCGTGGTGATTCGGGTGTATGTCGACGGCACGTGGGAGATCAGCCATCGCCTGGGCTGGCACGACGACACCATCACCGACTACCAAGACCGCGACTATGGCTGGAAGGTCACGGCCATCCGCAAGCTGCAAAGACTGTGGTGGGGCTGGGCCCGGCGCATCATCGCCCCCAGCGAGTTCATGCGCGGCATCATCATGGGTCACGGGGTGCCGTCCGATCGCATCGACCTGATTCACAATGCGTACCACGGGCCCGAGGCCTTCGACCTGAGCAAGGCCGACGCACGACAAGCCTGCGGGCTGCCCGCCGATCGGGTGGTGCTGCTCTCCATCTGCCGGCTGATGATCTGGAAAGGTGTCGACGGACTCATTCGCGCGCTGGAACGCCTGCCCGAAAGCCACCACCTCTACGTGGCCGGCGACGGCGAAGAGCTGGAACGCTGGACCGATCTGGCAGACGAGCTGGGCGTCGGCGAGCGGGTGCACTTTCTGGGCAACGTCCCCCACGCCGAGCTCATGGGCTGGATACGAGCTGCGGACGTGTTTCTACTGAACAGCACGTACGAAGGGCTCTCCCACACCCTGCTCGAGGTCATGTGGCTGGGGCTGGCGGCGGCGGTGTCCAACGTGTGCGGCAACGCCGAGCTGATCGAGAACAAGGTCAACGGCCGCTCGTACCGCCCGGGCGATGTGGATGGCATCGTCGACTCCATCGAAGAGCTGGTGGGCGACAGGGACAAGGCCGAGCAGTACATCCAGCTCAGCAGGGACAAGGTGTCCGGATTTGCTCGAGACACGCTCTTTGCCCGAAAAGAGCAGCTGTTCCGGGGCATCACTGCCAAGAGCTGAGACCGGGCGCGGCGGGTGAGCAGCGGGCGATCCACGATGCTAAGGTCTGGGGGTGCACCGCATCCTCGGCAGGACCGGCTGCGCGCCCCGCGTCCCCTCCCCCTTTCACGGTCCCCGGTCTCATGACCGCTCAGCACATCTCCACTCAGCCCGTCGCCGGGACGCCGGCGGCGCCGGCACTGTCACCCGTCTTGCGCTCGTTGCAGACCCTCGAGGCCATCGAGCAACACTGGGAAGACATGGTCGCCGAGGTGCGTGAGCACATCCCCGCGCTCCGTTCTCAACGTGCTTTCTACGACGGCGCCTGGGTCTTCGGGTTGCGCATCGGCGGTCGCCAAGAGGGCGCTACTGACCGGTCCGCTCTGCGCTTCAGTCGCCTCGACGTCCAGATCGCGCTCGACGTGGCCCATGACCGGGCGTCGCTCACATCGTGCATCACGGTGCGCAACCGGGACGAACCTCGGCAATCGCTTGAGACATCGCTCGATGACGCTGGGCGCCAAGCGCTCTGCGAGTTTCTCGAGGCCGCGGCGTACACCTTCGTCGACCGATACTTCGACCGC
>Ga0114933_10000535_pt1 | contig 46065 bp, 41 predicted proteins | sample 4SBtaG_FD_89691 | JGI IMG/M metagenome (GOLD analysis project Ga0114933, IMG submission 89691) | Deep subsurface microbial communities from Kolumbo volcano to uncover new lineages of life (NeLLi) - 4SBTROV12_W25 metaG | ecosystem: Environmental > Aquatic > Marine > Volcanic | place: Kolumbo... | reverse complement strand
GTTGGAAGGGCCACCTTGTGGAAATGATAATTCCGGCAGTACGACGAAGCCGGGGAAGTTCTTGTTAGGAGAACCGAGGCCGTAGTTTACCCAGGCACCAATTGCGGGATCACCCCCAAACCGATTTCCTGTATTTACGTGATAATTTGCCGTGGGGTGATTTACCGAAGTAACTTGAAGACCGCGGTAGAAACAAATGTCATCTGCAACTCCGGCAAGGTGCTCCCAGTTCGTATTCATGTCAGCACCCGATTCACCCGCTTTGCGGAAGTCGAATGGACTCTTGACGTAATAACGTTTACCGGAACTCATCGCGCTTTGACGTTCACCAGAACGATTGAACTCCTGCTCATGAAGATCAATAAGTTTTGATTTCGGATCAAAGTTGTCGATATGTGACGGACCACCTTCCATGTAAAGAAAGATACAGTGCTTAGCCTTGGCTTCAGGGAAGTGTGGTTGTTTGGTTTGATTCGGAGCAGCGTCAAGTTCATCCGAGAGCATTGCTGAGAAGGCAATGCTCCCGAGCGAGGCATTTAAACCGTATAGAAACTCACGTCTGTCCATTTTTTCACTCGCTAAATGGTCTTCGGCTAATAAATGAATACGAACTCATTGGAATTGAGCAGCACCAGGCAGAGGTCAGCCAAGCCACGCGTTGTGGCATCCACCTCATGTGGTTGCAGGTCATGGATATAGTCTTCATATTCAAAAAGACGCTCGGTAAATTCAAAAGGCCGGCCGGTGTTTTCTTCGTTGGCTTCTCGCTTGACCGTCGTCGGATACAAACGTGGTTCCGGTGAAACGCCTTCCTGCTCCGCGATCGCTCTTTGTAAGTGAGCAACAGATGCGGCCAGTTCAAACTTGTCAGGTGTTCTGCCAAACGTCAGTTGAAAAGCAAGCGTGACGGCAGTTTCGTGTGTATGGGATTGGCTGGTGATTAGGTCAGCCAATGCCAGCGACCTGTCTGCTGATTCTTCACCATTGAACAGAGTGAAAACCTGGGGCGTGATGTTCGATGCGTCCCGCTGCTCGCAGGATTCATCCGGCGATGGTTGATTAAACGTGGTCATAAACGGATCACGGTGTCCCCTTAGTTTCTGAGCGTAGACACTTCGTCGGTTTCGTTGTTCCGGTTTGGCGTTTGGGACATAACTGGGTGCAAATGTTCCCATGATCATGCGTGGCTGCAAGGCGGCCTCTAGATTCATGTCCGGTCTGGCAGGAACCCCACCGAGTTGCCGGTTTAACTCGCCGGTAACCGCCAACATTGCATCTCGGATTTCCTCGGCGTCAAGCCGTCGCGGTTGAAACACGCTGTAGTATCGTGCATCCGGGTCTAGTGCGAGTGTTTTGGTGTTGGGGTATGTGCTTGATCGCTTGTATGCATCGGAGTTTAGTATCAATCGATGTAAACTCTTAATGGACCAGTCGCGCTTAATGAACTCGGCAGCAAGCCAATCGAGCAACTCAGGATGTGTCGGTTTATTACCGGTTGCTCCAAAGTTATTTGGGTTCGTGGCAATGCCCCGGCCAAAGTGATAATGCCAAATTCGATTTACCATGACTCGAGCAGTAAGCGGGTTGTCAGGATGGACTAACCAGTTCGCAAAGCCTGTACGACGTCCTTCCGGTGAATCTGGATACTCCTGTGCCAGACCGGTCGCCGAAAGTGTGCCAGGTGTTACCGGTTCGGATGGCGCAAAGACGTCACCTCCGGTAAGTATGGTGGTGCTTTCGATTGCGCCGCCTGCAAACGGCTCCTTCGGAGGCACGATCCTGGACGTGAGATTCCGCTGGTAACGTGTGCTGCCATTTTCAACACTAAAAGCGATCGGACGCGTGCGATCATATGCCCAGTTGTATATGGTCTGCCACTTTCTTGTGAGCCGTTCCCTGCCGAAGTCGTTAGGTGATTTTCGCGGGTTGTTGATCGTGGCCTGCAATTCCTTTACGGCGTCATGTCTCTTCTTCAGGTAAGTAATGTCATCATCAAATCCGGTGAGAGTTTCGTAATCCTGGAATGGTGCATGTACATCAGCAAATTGAGTTGTCGCGAAGACGGACTGGATTGAGTAGTAATCGCGCGTGGGAATAGGATCAAATTTGTGGTCATGGCATCGGGCACACTGTAATGGTTGGCCTAGAAAAACCTGTCCTACCGATGCGGTTACGTCATCAAGAAATTGCTGACGAGTCACTTTTGCGACGGCCATGCCTGTTTGTTCAAATGGCCCCATGCGAAGAAAACCGGTTGCAATGCGATATTCTGCATCTTGAGGATCGAGTTCATCTCCAGCGATCTGCTCGCGAATGAATTGATCATATGGTTTGTCATCATTAAATGACCGAATTACATAATCTCGGTAACGCCAGGCATTGGGGCGTTCAAAATCGTTGGCAAACCCGGCACTATCTGCGTAACGCACGACATCAAGCCAGTGGCGTCCCCACTGTTCCCCGTAGTGCTTCGATGAAAGCAGTTCATCGACAAGCGATTCATGAGAGACGGGAGAATTCGAATGTGCAAAATCCTCGATCAGCTTTTGTGTCGGCGGTAATCCAAGTAGATCAAAGGAAAGCCGTCGCAGAATTGTAAGTCGATCGGCTTCTCCGGCAGCCCGTAATCCACGGGGCATTGCTGCGTTGATAAACGCATCTACCGGATTGGTGTTTCGACCTGAACCGGATGGAATGGATGGGCTGCTCAGGGGTTTAAATGCCCATAGGTCTTGTTTGTCATACGTCCGATTTGTCCAAGTTTCGCTTAGCCCACCGCTAGTGGTGATCTGTGTCTGATCTTTGCCCTGCCACGGATTCGCTTGTCTTTTTAGTTTTGCTAACTGTGTACCTGTCGGCCATGGCGCTCCGGCATTGATCCAGTTTTCAATGTGCACTAAATCGTCGACGCTAACGGCATCGTTTTCCTTGGGTGGCATGGGTGACCACTCATCGGACTTGCGTGAGGCTGCCAGATAAAATGGGCTCGTCTCGGTGCTCGCTGTTGTGACTGCGGGAGAGCCACTGTCTCCACCTCTCAGCATTGCTTCGCGTGATGAGAGGTCCAACCCTCCTTTGATGTCACTCGCGTTCTTGCCGTGACAGGCAACGCACTTGCTTGTAATTAAAGGCTCTATTTTAAAAGCAAAAAGGAGTTCGGCATTCTCAGTAGAGGACTCCGGTTCCTGAGCGGAAAGGATCGATGGTATCACGGGCATAAGCGTGATTAGAAGGAATCGAAATGCCTTGCTGAGATTCATGGGCTTAGGTTTTGATAAGACGAATAGCCAGTCGGGGTGAGAGGATTCGAACCTCCGACCTTTTGACCCCCAGTCAAACGCGCTAACCAGACTGCGCCACACCCCGCTAGCTACCATATTACCTTAGATCCGATGAGTGACAATTAGCCGTCGGGCATACAATTGCCGTGGGGGTTGGTAAGTGTAGTGCTGGTGGAGCGTTTTGGCCCTGCGGGTTTGGCTGCGCCAAGCCCCGCGGTTGTGTATGCGTTTGGCTTGCTGGTTGGGGGGGCCTGCGGGTTTGGCCTTTCCAAGCCCTGCGGTTGTGTATGTTTCTGGCTGGCCGTTGCGTTTTGTGTCTAACTGGGCGGATTGCGTTGGAGGATTCCAAAGCGAATCGCGAGTGGCATGACGGCAAGTATGGAGAGTGCTGCGATTAGCTCCCAGGTGAGCAGTGATGGGATTCCTTTGTTTGCGATTTCTCTCAGTGGTGGCAATTGACTGCCGACAAATAAGTTGACCATCGTGGCAGGCAGAATCGCAATGATCGTAACCCAGAAAAAGGCCCGAACTTTCATGTTGGTAAGTCCGCTAAATACATTGATGGTGAAAAACGGAACGTAGGGTGCAAGTCGCATTGAGGCCAGAAACCAGATTCCGTCACGTTGCCACACTTCGTCAAATCGCTCGAATTTCTTGCCAAACCAGCGACGCAGCATGTCTCTAAACAAATACCGGCTGAGTAACATTCCGCATGTAGCACCAATCGTTGCTGAAATCGTGACAAAGACCACGGCCAGATAATATGGAAACACGGTTGCGATGCAAATCGAGACAAGCACGCTAAACGGAAACGCAATGGTAGATAATCCGATATAAATTGCGGATGCTATGACCACAGCGGTAAACAGATTGGCATCCACATATGAACGAATGTCATCTTGGGTATCAGCAAGTTTCTGTAGCAACGCTGATCCATCGAACCATCCAAGTGTGAAACCACAGATGATCAGTGCAGCGGTCAACAGAAGAAAAATCATCACCCTCGCAGGAACCAAAGGCTTTTTGGCTGGCAGGTGATTCACGTTGCGTGCGCTTTCTTATCAGATTACGGCGCGAAGTTGTTCAATCATATCGAGCGTTGCTGCTTCGACGGCCTCTTGCCAGCGATCATCACCATAACGATCTTTGTACTCTTCTCGTTGGTGCGCGAAAATGATGCCGCGTGAACTGTTAATGATGGCGCCGATGCCATCGGAGTCAAAGGCACCCTTCACATCGGCAGCGCCACCACCTTGCGCGCCAAATCCTGGTACTAAGAACAGTGTGTTTGGCATTGTTTCTCGCAATTCGGCGAGTTGTTCCGGGTAGGTTGCACCTACCACGGCACCTACCGGGCCGTATGGGTGATCGGCATCAGGCTCCCTGTGTGAGTCAGCCAGATCGTTAACAAGCTTTGCTACATGGTTGTAAACAGTTTGATCGTCAGCAACTAAATCCTGAAACAGGCCGCCACCGGGATTAGATGTTTTCACAAGCACAAAAATGCCATTTCCGTGCGGTTGTCCCACTTCTAAAAACGGCTCAATACTATCCTGTCCAAGGTACGGGCTCACGGTAAGACAATCACTTGCAAGTGAATTGCTGCCGCGTGGGCCAAGGTACGCATGAGCGTACGCTGCGGCGGTCGAACCAATGTCATTACGTTTGGCATCCATGATCACGAGCAGTCCCTGTTGCTGGGCATACTGCACGACCTCACCTAGTGCGCGGACACCACATGGCCCGATTTGTTCAAAAAAAGCGGACTGCGGTTTTACTGCGGGTACCAGTGATGCGACGACATCGATGATCCCTTTGCTGAATGTCAGATAGGCATCGGCGATTTGTTCGGCGCTGGGATCACTTGCGGTTGGGCGAATCGGATCTGGAAGATTTGCCAGTCGCGGATCGATGCCGACCAATGTTGGTGTATTGGTTCGTCGAACCGCCTGTACTAATCGATCACCGAATTGTGCCATCGAATCCCTCCCAGGCATAAAACGTCAAACCAGTTTACTCGTCAGCTGCTTTGAGCCAGGGAGTCAATGTTGGTATGTATGGACAAATCTCATTGTCGTCAAAGTAGAGATTGATTTCTCTAGATGCTGACTCTTCACTGTCTGATGCATGAACCAGGTTCATTTGGCGACTGCTGCTGTAATCTCCTCGTACCGTGCCAGGTGCAGCGTTGCGACCATTGGTTGTGCCAAGTGTTTCACGCACAACTCGAATTGCTTCGATGCCCTCAATAACCATCGCCAGAACCGGAGCACCGGTGATAAAGGCTTCGAGCCCAGAATAAAAGGGCTTTTCCACGTGCTCGGCGTAATGTTGCTGAGCCAACTCTGGAGTTACCTGCAACATCTTCATCGCAATGATATTAAGTCCCTTTTTTTCAAAACGGCTGATGATCTCGCCCATCAATCGTCTCTGTACACAGTCTGGTTTTAGTAGGATTAGTGAGCGTTCCATAGTTGTTCGTTTCGTGATCTCTTTCGTTGATTTGCCGATGCGAATTCGTTGCTATTCGCAGCCTGTAATACGCCCAAATATATCGCTTTCGATGCATTCATGTCAGTAGTGCGACGCCATAAGTCACCGACAAGAATCATCAGTTAAATCGACTTGGTGAGCAGGATTGCCGGGGCAGAGGCGCCATGGTGAACTCCGTGTGTGGTTCATCACGATTACGAATTACTTTTCCGGTCCCACGCTGACCGTTGTTGGACGATCCAGTCTGAATTCAGTGAGAAGGTTCTGTATGTCTTCTCTGGTAACCGCTTTGTACTGGTCAATGGACTCTCTTACAGTGTGGTAGGTTCCACGCTGTAACCAGTTTGCACCGACGGTAAACATACGGCTTGCCGGTCGCTCACTTTGCAGAACGATATGCGAGCAGATTTTACTGAGTGCCAATTCAAGCTCATCATTTGTAATGCCGTTTTCGCTTAGGTCAGCGAGCATTTCAGTAATGCGTTGGATGTTTGCGTCATACTGAGATGGTTGGCAACACAGGTAACCAAGAAACGCACCGGTGCCCTGATATTCGCAACTTTCCATTACCGCGTATTCGGCCTTACCCGTGTCAATAAACTCCCAGAACAAACGGCTGCCGTTGTCGTCGCCAAAAATAGTGGACATCACTCGGCCGGCATGTCGTGTCGAATCCGTAGCACTTGGGCCGTCGTAAAGCTGGATCGTATAGTCGAGAGCAGCCATCTCTTTGCGTACAAAATTCGTATCACCAGTGCCTTCGGCACGTGGTGCTTCCCGCGTCACCTCAAATGGTATCCAGTGCTCCGTGTCTCTTTCGACTTGGTCAACGACGGCATCGAAGTCCACGTTACCTGCCAGTACCAGTTTGAGATTTCCCGGGCTGTACTGACGGTTGAAGTATTCAAGCATCTGGTCTCGTGAGAGTGCACTTACCGACTCCGTCGTTCCAAGCACACTGTGGTGGAGTGGATGGTCGCCAAAATGCAGGGCCAGTGCCATTTCATGAGCCCCAAAAGGTGGTTGATCCGCGTACTTGGCAATCTCCTCAAGAATGACCTGCTTTTCCATGTCGAAGTCATCCAGCCTTAATGACGGTCGCATGACATCCGTCAGTAAATTCAATGCTGGCAGTTGGTATTCCGGGAGAACCGTACAGTAGTAAACGGTTTGTTCTTCACTTGTAAACGCGTTACTTTGGCTGCCGAGTTCGTCGAGTTCTCTATTTACATCCTCGGCGGATCTTGATTCGGTTCCTTTGAAGACCATGTGTTCAAGGAAGTGGCTGACTCCCGCGATCTCTGCACACTCATCGCGGGCACCCGTCCTAACAAAATAGGAGATTGCCGTTGAATAGGCTTGTGGATTGCACTCAGCAACAATCTCAAGCCCGTTTTCAAGCTGGTGACTACGAAACTGCATCGTTCACCTCCAATGCTTGTTTACCGACCGTCGCAATCTTAAATTGACTCGGGCGGTTGTTGGACAGGTAATCATTGATGCTCTCACATGTAAGCGCGTCAATGATTTGCCGTAACTCATCCGCTTCTCGTAACTGGCCCAATAGATACCATTCGCTTGCCATCGTGCCGCTGCGCGAAGCACAGGACTCCTGTTGCATGATAAGGGCGCTCTTGATCCTCGCCTTGAGTCGATCTAATTCATGCTTCTCGATGCCGTCACCGAGTCGATGTAATTCTGCGATTAGTACGTCGAGTGTCTCTTGTGCTCGTTCCGATGTCGTACCGGCATAGGTCAGGACACAGCCCTGATCTTTGAGTGTGTGACACGTCGCATATACCGTGTAGCAAAGTCCGCGGTTTTCTCGTACTTCCGTAAACAATCGAGAGCTCATTCCGTCACTCAGGACTCCTAGGGCTCCGCGTAACTGGAAGTAATCTTTGTGTGCGTAGGGAATGCTGGGAAATACGATCCCGATGTGTGTTTGATTCGATTCGTGATGGATATGTTCGTGCCCGTCCGGCGGCGGTACCAACGATAAAGTTGGTGCCTGGCTGGCTTCCCATGTTTTGAACAGATTGCCAACAGTATCGACCAGATGACTCCAATCAATGTTTCCCGCAACACTGAGGATCGAGGATCTTGGAGAAAAGTAGTTTTGAAAGTGCCGGCAAACATCCTCATAAGAAATCGCAGCTACCGATTCCATCGTGCCTTGTGCACTTCTTCCCAGTGGAGCGGGGTATTGGCGTTTACGAAGTGCCTGCATGAGCTTATGAGCCAGGTCATCCTCCATGGCATGGAGTTCCTGATAGCACACCATCCGGCTATCCTCTAGCTGATCTTCAGGCAGGAGCGGTCTTTGTAACAGGTCAGCGTAAACAGTGAGTGCACCAGCGAGTTGCTCTTTCGGCATGGCCGCCCCAAATCGGGCATGAGCATTCGACACACCAGCGGATCTCACAACGCCAAGCCTGTCGAGTGCTTCGACCAATTGTCGGCTGTTGAAACTTCCCGCACCTCTCTGAACCATATCGCATGTGAAATTTGCCAGACCGGGCAATTCGTTTGGGTCATGTTGTGCACCAGCAGGCGTTAAGAGAGTAAACGCAGCTGACTCCAGCCACGGCATGCAATGACCTAACAGCGTGAGGCCATTGTCAAATGTGTGTGAGTGAAGGCTGCCGGATTCAGACATAGTGGTTATTAAACTTGCAGGTTGCGAAAACGAGTGTGTTGGATAAGAAGAGGATTACACCTAGCTGTGAACAACGGTCGATGGTTTGTAGACTGTCTTTATGATGCGGAACCCAAGCCGCTTGTACAAGCGTAGGGCACCGACGTTTTGTGCAGTTACTTCGAGCATGCTTCGCTGGATTCCCATTTCCTTGAAGTGTCTGAGAGCTTTAAATAATAGTCGCGTACCAAGCTTTAACCCGCGATGATGAGGCGTAATGCCGAGATTTTGAACAGCGGCGCGCTGATTGCTGTCAAATAACGCCTGAATCGTTCCGCAATACTCCGCGTCTTCCGATGTGATTGGTTGGTAGGCAATGAGCCATGTGCCATCAGCGAGAAAATTGCTGCGCCGGGTGATCTCCTGCATCAATCGATAGCAGCTCTCATATTCTGCCAGTGATGGAAAAACATTTGCGTCGATTTCGTTCTGAAAACTGGCATGTTTGACGGCAGCATGGTCTTCCAAATGATCTTCATGCCACCGAATGAAGCGATAGTCAGCAGGTAATGCTTCATCTGCTACATGCCAAGTCGATAGATCCAGCTCCATCTGGTATCGCTTGAAATAGGTAATCCCCATGGCCATATCCGGTTTTCGCGGAACGAATACGCTTAGCACAATACTTGTTATATAGGCAGCAATTGCATAACGAAGCCGCTTTATAGCAGGTTTTGTAGCGTATAGACACAATTCATCGTTGAATTTCAAGCAAATGCAGAGGGTCGGGTTGTAGCGGTCAATGATTTAGTAAACACCCAAATTAACTTATGCATACGAAGTTGTTTGATGAGTCAAAAATATTTTAACCGAATTATAAGAATAGGTAGTTAGGTGACCGTGTAGATACGGTTTGCCAAAAATGACAACAAAAGGAATTAGGAGATGTCTAAGTTCATCAAACATACACTTTCGATTGCGATGCTGAGCACACTTGCTTTCAGCACTGCAGCCATGGCTCAGGATGAAGACAAACTGAGTCGCGGCACACTTCTAAATTGGTCCTGGGGCGACTACACCGCCACGCAAGCTTCAATGGATGAGCCGCTTATCGGTGACCGTCCTGACTTTATCGAAGCTAGCACAACGGTAGGTCTTGGCGTAAATCAGCTCGAAATGGGTTGGACGTTTACTGACAACAATGATGGTTCGGGTGGAAAGACATATCCGGAACTGTTGCTGCGTAAAGGTATCTATGCTGAGTGGCTTGAATTGCGACTTGCATGGAGCTACGCGGAGGAAGTAACTGCTGCAGGTGCCAAAACCAAGGGTAGTGAAGATATGTCCGTTGGTTTCAAAATCGCGCTGACTGCTCAGGAAGATAACGCACCTGAGACGGCCTTGATTTTGGAAATCAGCGTTCCAAGCGGTGACGATGTCTTTGGTGGTGACGAAACACTTCCAACCGTGATGTATATATACGCATGGGAACTTGATAATGGCATGACTCTCGCAGGACAGACTGCGTTTAACCGTGCCATCGATGGTGGATCAGGTGACGCATACCTTGAATATTCCCAGGCGATTGGTGTTGGCTTTGGCCTGACCGAAAAGATGGGTGGATATTTTGAGTGGTTCTGCATGATCCCAGATGGTGCAGAAACTGAAGTACAACAACACTATATGGATGGTGGTGTTGCTCTATCGATAACTAAAGATCTACAACTCGACTGGCGTGCTGGATTTGGCCTGAATGATGCCGCTGATGATTTCTTCACCGGTGTTGGTCTGATTTACCGCTGGTAAAAGACCGCTGATCGAAAGATCGCTGATGAACTGGCCGCACTTCGGGGCAACCTGGAGTGCGGTTTCTTCATGCGCTGTGGGTTTGGTGGACGGGGCCCTGCGGTTGCGTGTGGTGTTTTACGGTCGGGGCCCTGCGGGTTTGGTGGAGGTAGGCCCTGCGGTTGCTTGTGGTGTGTTTGCCTCTTGCAAAGCGTCGCTTTTTGGCAGGTTGACATCTGTTTAATTGCGACTTACCCTGAGTGTTACATCAGAGGTTTTGATTAATCAAAAACTCGCATCGTTTGTAATTATCCGCGCCATTTTCACATGGCCTCATTCTGACATCCAACTGCTTTCCCCGAGAGGAATTGAGACGATGAAACGTTTCGCTTTAGCGATGGCTTTGCTGGGAATGTTCGTAGGAACGACTCAGGCACAAGAGGAAGAAGCAAAGAAGTTATTGGCAGTATGTTCAACAACACAAGTCGCAGATTTTGCCCGACAGGTAGTTGGTGATCGATGGGATGTGCAGTGCGTATTGGCAGCTGGTCAGGATCCACACTTGTACGAAGTGAAGCCCGGGGATGCTCGATTGGTAGCTCGGGCCGCTATTTGCCTTGAAAACGGGTGGCATTTGGAAGGCAACGAATGGATGAAAACGCTTGCCAAGGACGCTGGAAAGCCAATTATTAGCTGTGTGACTGGATTGAAGCCGCTTGAATTGGAAGAAGACGGCGATACGATTGATGACCCTCATGCATGGTTTTCACCTAAGAATGCTGCGGTTTACGTAAACAACATCGCTCGTGGCGTTAGCCAGATTGATCCTGACCATGCAGATGAATATAAGGCTCGAGCCGATTTTTATGTTCAGCAGCTGCGTACTCTACATGTCTGGATTCAAAAAGAAGTCAATTCCGTTCCAAAAACGCAACGCAAATTAATCACGAGCCATGATGCTTTCAACTATTTCTGTTCAGAGTACGGATTCATTTCAGCTGCACCTGCAGGTTGGAGTACGGGTGACGAGGTGGGCGGTGGAATCACAGCTGAGCGTCGTCAGCAGTCGATCAAGTCGATCCGTGACTTTGGTGTACAAGCCATCTTCGTTGAAACCAGTGTGAATCCGGAAATTATTCGGCAGATTGCAGCAGATGCGGGTGTTAAAATTGGAGGAGAGCTTTATTCTGACTCAATGGGAGGCCCGGGTACTGCCGGAGAATCCTATCTGGGAATGATGCGTGAAAACGTCTTAAAAATCACCCGCGCATTGTCCGCAAAATAGAATTCGGCGACTCAAAAACACCTGGAATTCTACATGACAGCAAGTCGTCCGATCATTGCTACGATGGCATGCGTTGCCATTCTTGGCCTACTCAAGCTATACACCAATTTTGTTGCCAATATGCCACGGCTTCAAAATCAGGTGATTACGCTTGATCAGGCCACGGGTGACTATGCGCTTGAAATAACACTGACATTTCGCGCTGAGTCAGATGCCTTTGACGTTGTGGATCCCTATGCAATGAAGATCACACTTGATGGTGTTGATGAGCCAGTGTTGATGCGGGAGGATCCGGTTGCTGCAGGTATTCCGATTCGAGTAGAGCCAGTGAATGGCTTAAAGGTCGGCGAAAACGAGTTCTTCATTGACGTCAAAATAGCGGAAAACACTACAAACGACGGATTTGATAACGCTGGTGATAATGGATTCGGATCTGTCGAAGATAGTGTCGACGACGGGTTTGCAACGATTGATGGATTCGATAATGAAACGCCATCAGATGACGATCCAGTAGATGACTCAGCGAATTTATTGCTGTCTCAGGCGATGAGATTTCGAATTCTTCGCGGTGATACCGTAATTGCTGATACCACCCTTTGGTCAGAGCCTGGCGAGACGATCGGTGGTAGCATATCGGTATTGATCGAGGAAAATGCCGTAGCGGATGACACGTCCGTTCATGATCATGATGGTCATCAACATTAAAGGACACCATGAATACAGACGTTTCCGCGATTGATGTACAAAACCTCACGGTTAGTTATGGACCGGTGCCGGCACTGCTCGATGTAAGCGTGACGATTCCTCAAGGGCAGCTCGTTGGTATTATCGGCCCCAATGGATCGGGTAAAAGTACCTTCATCAAATCACTGCTTGGATTCTTACGACCGGATTTTGGTGATATACGCCTATTTGATGAGCCAATCGAGAATTCAAAAGGGCGTGTAGCATATGTTCCGCAGCGAGGCGCAGTGGATTGGGATTTTCCGGTAACGGTACGCGAAGTCGCTTTAATGGGTCGGTATGCCAAACGTCCGATTTGGCAGAACCTCACGAAGGAAGACCGTGATATTGCTGATGAAGCATTGGAAATGGTACGCATGAGCGACCTCCGCAATCGCCAGATTGGCCAATTGTCCGGAGGGCAACAACAGCGAGTATTCATGGCCCGCGCGATGGCACAGGGAGGCGATATTCTCCTGCTGGACGAGCCGTTTGCAGGTGTAGATGCGGCTACAGAGCACGCAATTCTGGACGTGCTGGAACGCACTAAAGCATCCGGCCGAACTCTGGTGGTCGTGCACCATGATTTGACAACTGCAGCTGAGTACTTCGACACAATCATGTTACTCAAGCAACGACTCTTTGCTTACGGCACGCCCGATCAGGTGATGCATCCTGAACTGCTGAGTCAGGTGTATGAAGGTAAGCTCCGCGTCTTTGCGACGATGGATGGTGATTCGTCTGCGGCAGGAGATGAGTCATGATGGCAAATTTGTACGACTGGTTGGTTAGTGTTCAACACGATTCACCGCACCTGATGAAGGCGTTATTAGCGGGTGGCCTTGTTTCCACGACCTGTGCGCTCATTGGATGCTTTATCGTATTGCGGAGAACTTCATTTCTCGCTGATGCCGTGGCCCACTCAATGCTTGCAGGTGTGGTTGCAGGATATTTGCTAATGAAGTTGGTATACGGAGACAGTGCACATGCGGGTGCGATGCTGATTGGTTCGATCATCTCGGGAATCATCACCGTTGCGATGGTGAGTTTTGTATCTCGAGCATCACGTGTCAAAGAAGATGCTGTTATCGGCATTATGTACACAGGGATCTTTGCACTTGGCGGTGTAATGGTCTCGTTCTTTAGTGACATCATTCACATCGACCTTTACCACTTTGTTATCGGATCGTTGCTGGGAGTAGGTGATGCAGATCTCTGGATGATGGGAACGGTGAGCTGTGTCGTTGTGGTATTTATTTTGATGACTTTCAGATGGCTTCAGATCATTACATTTGACCGCGTGATGGCGGCATCGATTGGAATTCCCGTGGTGCTGATGGACTACTTGCTTACGATGTCCACATCACTGGTTGTGGTATCGGGTGTACGCATGGTCGGGGTAATACTGGTAGTCGGTCTGCTTATCGCACCGGCAGCAACTGCCTATCTACTATGCGATCGCCTGCGAAATATGCTCTGGGTGTCCGCCTTACTGGGTTGGACAGGCTTTCTACTGGGGTATATCGCGTCTGAATACATGAATGTTGCCCCAGGCTCAGCGGTTGTTGTTGCGCTGACGGCTCAGTTTATGCTCGTGTTTGTTGTCGCCCCGCGATATGGCCTACTGGCCGATTGGCGGCGCCGCCTGACAGCGGTGCCTCAACAAGAAGTTGAGGACATACTTGGTTCCGTATTACGTGCAGATGGTGAAGCACTGAGCCTTCAGCAAATCGCCGGATACCTGAATAAGCGGCCGGAACGCCTACGTAGAGCGGCATCATCACTTGACCGGCAAGGGTTACTGGCAGGAGATGCACAGGGGTATACATTAACAGACGACGGGCGCAAGGAAGCCCGTCGACTCTTGCGTGCACATCGTCTGTGGGAGACTTACTTACGCGAAGCCGGGGTTCATGAGGAGAACCTGCACGCACACGCTCATGTTCTTGAACATGTCCATGATGAAGATGCAGTTGACTACTTAGATGACAAGTTGGGTCATCCTCTGATAGATCCACACGGTTCGGAAATCCCGGAGGACTTTCTACACCTGGTTCCAGGTGAGTTGGTCAAACTCGCTATTTTGCGTGAAGGTCATACGGGAACGATTCACAGTGTTGGAGGCTTGGTTTCGGATCAGGCGAACTCTGGAGAAACGGTTGAAGTTGGGCCTCGAGAAGGCGATGGGCGGATATGGGTAGTCAGTGTTACAACCACGAGCGGTGATAAACGAACGCTACGCTTAGACCATGAACAGGCCGACGACATAAGCATTCGTTTAGACTGAGTGTCGGAAACTAAAGATGTCGAAGAGATTACTCTTCGTCTGACGCCGGTGGGTTATCCAGCAACTCGGTTGCAAGAGGTTTATCTTCCTCCGGTACGAGGATTGTGAACCCTTTACTTAGAGTCAGACCGGCTAATGCACCACCGGCATCGTCACCCATTACCGTAGCGAGAATTCCGTTTTCACCCAGATACTCGGCAACGATGAACGCTTCATGTCTGGTAGCGAACTTGGCCAAAACAACACCCTTTGACATGGTTCGGCTCCTTAAGTGAATCGTAGATGATCCGTGTTTATTTAATTGTCGCACCTGACAGTGTGCGATTCCAGCAGGTTTTTGTCACAAGCTTCGTAGAACCTGGAGATTGACTTGATCCCATGTGAGGCCTGCGTGCTCACCGTCAGCATCTCCTTTGGCCGTTTCCAAATACATGGGGACGTGAGAGAAGCGGTTGTCGTTCATTAGATTGCGGAAGGGATCTAATCCCATAAAGCCCTGACCGATGTGTTCGTGCCGGTCCTTGCGGCTGCCGAATTCTTTCTTGCTGTCATTAAGGTGAAATGCAAGGAGCCTGTCCAGACCCAGTGTTTCATCAAACTGACGCCATGTGTCGTTCCACTCCGCTTCGGTGCCCATGGCGTAGCCTGCTGCAAACATGTGACACGTGTCGCAGCAAATGCCGACGCGATCGCTTGAGTTGCATGCGTCGAGCATTCCAGCTAACTGTTCAAATCGCCAGCCAAGATTTGTACCTTGGCCAGCTGTCGTCTCTAGTAACAGACGGCTGCTAATATCACCTGCGGCATCATGCACAAGGTCGATTGCCTCACCGATGCGCTTGATTCCATCTGCTTCAGTACTGGTAGTAAAGGAACCGGGATGCACGACCACCAGTGGCACTCCGAGCAAGTGTGCTCGATTTAGCTCCTCCACCATCGCGTCAATCGACTTGTTCCGCAACTCATCTTTAGGTGACCCCATGTTGATGAGATAGGACGCATGAGACAGTAAGTGTTCATACCCATATTCCGCTTTAGCAGCCTGAAATCTTTCGACATCCTCTGTCGAGATTGGTTTTGCTCGCCACTGGTTGTTGTTCTTGGTGAACAACTGCACGCAGTCACATCCGTTTTCATGGCCGGAGTCAAGGCTGCGGTAGTAGCCACCAGCGATCGACATATGGGCACCGAGAATCATGTGACGTCACCTTCACCGTCAGTTTTAGATGCTGACTCGTAAAGAATTAATTCATCGGAAAATCGTTCCAGGACATCGGTAGGTTCATGGTTGAAAATCACACGACCGTCTGCCGTCCATCCCTTTTCATCAAAGCGAACGAGTGCCGTTGCGGCCCGCAGGTTGGAAACAGCTTCAACGTCTTCCATATCCCCGCCTTCGATGGCTTCGAAGCTGATCGTAACGGGGGTGAGTGCGCTTAGTGCGCCAGTAGTTTGTTCACGTGCAAAAAGTGTCTCATCGCCGAAATCACACTTTACCCAACGCAACCCACGAGGGCGGCCGCTATTGGAAGCGCGCTGAAAGAAGGTCGTATGCAATTCGTCTCGCGAATCCTGAAAGGAAGTGATCGCGGCATCGTAGTCGTAATCTGGAATTTTCGGTGAGACGTGAGGGCTGGTACCTTCGGGGGTTACCGACCGATTTCGTAAAAGCAGAAATAAGACAATTAGCACACCGGCGACGATGGCTGCGATCACGCCCGGGTTTGACATCGTTTTAATCCTGGCTATCTAGCAATTCGATGAACTTTGCCATCCAGGCGGGATGTGCAGGCCAAGCAGGTGCTGTTACGAGGTTGCCATCCACATGGGCGTTATCAAAGCCATCTGCTGTTGGGATGTACTCAGCACCGCAAAGATCGAGATCCGGTGCGACTGCAGGATAACAACTGCATTGTCGTCCGTTGAGGATTCCGGCAGCTGCGAGCAGTTGCGGTCCATGACAAATCGCAGCGATTGGCTTGTTGGCGGCATCGAAGTAACGCACGACTTCGAGCACATCATCGTTAAGTCTCAGGTATTCAGGTGCCCGGCCACCGGGCACGACTAGGGCATCGTATTCTTCCGGTTCTACGTCTGCAAACGTCGTGTTGATGTGGAAGTTGTGCCCTGGTTTCTCAGAGTAAGTTTGATCACCTTCGAAGTCGTGTATCGCAGTACGAACTGTTTCTCCAGCGGACTTGTCCGGGCAAACAGTGTCAACGCGATGCCCGACCGTTAATAGGATTTGAAACGGTACCATGGCTTCGTAGTCTTCTACGAAATCGCCGACGATCATCAAGATGCGTTTTGCGCTCATGTTCTTTGTGCTGTGGCAAGGCAGAGAGAGATAAACAAGTCAGTGGTTATGGTGCTGGCTGTGCAGCAGGCGCATCACCGACTTCGAATTGCTGTAGGCTGATTTGTTGCATCGCTCGTGCTTCCGCGGTATGTCTTTGCAGGAAGTAGTTGTAATCCAATTGGCTGGGTTGGCGATTAAACTGGCTGGGACTTCCTGTGGATCGGCTACCCGTGGTTAGTGCATTATGAAACTGAATCGATGCTTCGAATTGACCGAATTCTTCTTCGGCGATGGTGACCACATATAGTGTGGAAAGATCATGAGACGGAATCATGATTGCTTCCCCTTTCTCAAGCCTAAACATCCTTAAGTTTACCGGTTGCTGTGGAGAGCCTTGTGTTAACGTATATCTATTTTGGAATTGTGGTTGCCCGAATTGGCCTGTGACTTGTGCTTCGAAACGTAAATCTCGCATAACGTTAGACGAGCCAAATTGGCCGAACGGTACGTTTGGATTCACACGGCGAATGTCAGCTTCTTGAATTTGCGGGGTGCCAAACTGTCCGCCGCCCATCGTAAACATTGCTGTAAGATCCGTTAAAAATGCGTCGGCAGCGACCTCATCGCCGAGATCGTTAAGCGTTGCATCTGGATTCTCTTTTGCAAGATTGTTGAACTCTTTTGCAAGACTGTCGGCATGGTCAATGGCCTGCTTAAACGCTTCATCGAATTTCCAGAATTCCTCCAGCTCCGCTCTTACTTCCGTTTGCGCAAGTGCCTCGTCAGCTTCTTCCTGCGTGGAGACTGAACGGCCTGCCCTCTCGTCAACATTGACATACAGGTATGTGTCAGAGAAAGAAGCAAAGCTTGCATCACTTCCGCCGAGGGTTCTTAACCGGTAAATCTCATTCGGTTTAAATCCCTCGGAAATAAACGGTGGAATGTCATTTGACGCATGACCGCCACCACTATTTCTAAATTGAATCAGGCTGTACCAATCTGGCTTTTCTAAGCCTTCTGATAATAAAATATCAAAAGTCTTAGTACGAATCTCCATTGCCTCAAGGCTGGTAAGAAGGTCTGTTTCGGCGACCTCGATCAAAACGTAATCGCGGTCGACGAGCTCTTTCTTGGGCTCTTCAGCAGGTGCTTCTGATTCATTTTCGTCTTCGGTCGATTCTGGTTCACCTTCGGGATCATCTGCATCCGGGGTGTCGGATTCATTATCTGTTGATTCATTGGATTTCGATTCATCTGCTGGTTCGTCCTGGCAATTGCTTGATGCTTCGTTGGCATCTGAGTCTGCATTCGGTTTTGCTTCCTCAGAAGAGTCATCTGCACTATCCCCGTCTCCTTCTGAATCCTCAGAGCTGTCTTTAGAAGCATCGTTATCTTCCTCAGTGCTGTCGCCGGCGTCATCGTCTTCGGAAGATTCCATGGGTTCGACCGGTACGATCTGTTCGACTTTAGCTGTTAGAATTTTTTTAAGCGTTTGTAATTCAGCTAAGATTTCTTCACGATGCGTTTTAATGATCGCTTGCCCAAGAGGTTCGCCATTGGGGGATTCGACGTGCTTCTTACGATAGGATTGCAGGAAGTCCTTTAGCTTTGACTCAACGGCCTTTACGTCTTCATTGAACATCTCGGTTGCGACTGCAGATGCCTTTTCACGTAATATGCCGTCGATTACCTGCTCGCGAACCTCAGCCAACGGTCGATACTGGACTTCGGGTTCTTTTGGCTCTTCATCTGCAGATTCCGAATCATCGGTGTTTTCTTCGTCGCCACCATCACCGTTTTCGCTGTCGTCAGAATCTTCACCCTTCGGATCCTCAGATTCTGTTGGCTCCGAATCATTTGCGTCAGGCGTATCGTCAGACTCATCTGCTGGTGCATCCTCGACTGGTTCTTCCTGACAGCCGTCTTCCTTTTCAGAATCACTTACGGATTCATCGGCTTCGTCAGGCTTGGCGTCAGATTCTGGGGAATCTGAGTCAGCATCCGCATCTTCGTCTTTGTCACCATTTCCATCCGCATTTGTGTCGTCTTGCGTGTCGGCTTCAGGATCGCTTTCATTTTCATTAGCGTCTTCGCCAGGTTCGCTGTCATCGCTTTCATCGTTTGTCGCTGCGTCCTCGAGATCATCAAGTTCTTTACTGCGGTCGATGTAGAGATTTATGTTGGTGTCGTAGTATTCCTGGATTTCTTCGGCGGTGACGTCGTCACGTTCTAATCTCTGCAATGCATTTGCATACAACGTGTAATTGCTGCGATTGAATTTCACATATTGAAATTGGAAACTCGGTAGTTTCTGAAAGGCATGACCACGTGTATTTGGTGACTGAACGCGATTGACCGCCTCGTAGAAAATCTCCTCTAGCTCATCGTCAGTGGGGCTTCCATCGACTTGATCAAGATAATCAGCCACTGAGATTGGATACATCTGAAACGATAGTCGACGGTTCTTGTCACGCTGGTATTGCCACGCTTTGCTAGGTGTGGGGGTTGACGCAATCGTTGGCGGAACGAGGGACTGCAAGCGAATGCCTTCGATCTCCTTTTTCAAAAGATTCAGCAGGTTTTCAAACGACATGTCGCCTCCAACCGTGTCCTTGAAAATCTCCTGAACTTTCTTGGAGGGGACGTTGTCAGCAAGCTGGTTTATGTACGCTTTTGCTTCGTCATCAGACACCGCCATACCGTGGGTGACAGCAAGTGTGCTAAAGCGTTCCATCTCTCTCGGATCGGATTGATTTTGATTCATAGGTCTGGCAAGGCCATACGGATCGATATCCGGCGCCATGCCAAACTGTATCTTCTGTAGATTGGAGATTTGGCCCGTTTCAGATGATTCTTCACCGAATGCTTCTTCAGCGAGAGCGAATAAGAACCGGCGCAATAATGTGCGATTTCTGGCGGTACGTTGTAATGCATCCTGATCCACACTTCCGGATCGATTGCTTCCGTCCATCATGGTTTGAATCGCAGGGGCTACTACGAATGACAACATACAGATCATCAGAAGGATACCGACCATCACGTCAGGTCGCCCGCGGAAGATCTCAAGAATACTTGAATCCTGAGATTTCTTTTTCTGCAATTTATTTACGTTTGATTTAACTTCGTCTCGACGTTTGGCCATTTTCTCGTCTCGTTTTCGTTCTTAATTGGTCAAATTAACCAAAAAAAATTGGCACCCCTAAAACAGGGTGGTCTGTTGTCTTTTCTGCCGTCTGTAATTCGGGCGATCTCTTGCTGTTCTTTTTTCTTTAAAACACACGATTGTGCGTTAAAAAAGCACAATTTTAAGGACCGGCAATAATTACACAATCCCAATTCTGTTAACCGGACTTAACGCACTTAAGCATACCGGTGAACTGCTTCAAAGTGACAGTCAATTCGCAAGGAAGTAGTTGACAATCTTTGAATTAGGAATTATCCGTTACCCTTAGTGGTCTCGCAATGGTACTAGGCTGTGATTGTTTAAACAGCCAGCACTAATGCAAGTCGCTTACCCCACCTGTCGACTTCACCTGGAAGTCACACCCGGCTCAAAGCAGATTAGGGCCACACCAGTATAGATGTTCCTATTGTAGGGGCCTTAACGATTTTTCCAAACTTAATGGGCTTCATGAAGTTATTCAGGAAACACCCAGTAGGTATCTGATATTGATACCGAACACACTGTTTCTCATATGATTTCAATGGCTTGTTAGCAACGTCATGAAATCACGGTTTTGGACAATGGCTATCGCATCGACTCGCGTTTATGTGATATTTGCTGCGGGAAGCGGAATTGGTCGTGATGTGAAATGAGAATCTTGTATTTCACAGCACGTATATAAATAGATTAACAAGTCACAGCAGTCGCTTTTTTAGGGCGACAACAATGTAGGAGTTGGGGGCGGAACCCCCGGGTTTGCCATGTCAATTGATCTTGTAATTGTCGAGTCACCCGCAAAGGTGAAGACGATTTCCAAGTTTCTTGGTACCGACTACGTTGTCGAAGCCAGTGTTGGGCACGTGCTGGATTTGCCCAAGCGAAATCCCAAGGGTGTTAAAACACCTGTTCCAGGAATTGATCTGGATAACGAGTTTGAGCCGACTTATGAACCCATTATGGGTAAGAAGAAGACGCTTGATAAACTCAAAAAAGCAGCCAAACAATCTGAGCATGTTTGGCTGGCAACCGACCTGGATCGCGAAGGTGAAGCGATTGCATGGTTACTGACAGAAGCGATGGGGCTTGACCCATCAAAGATTAAACGTGTGGTCTTCAATGCGATCACGAAAGATGCAATACAGCAGGCTTTCCAACAGCCTCGCGATATTGATATGGCGAAGGTAAATGCACAGCAGGCACGCCGCATCCTGGACCGAATCGTCGGCTATCAGGTATCTCCGCTGTTGTGGAAAAAAGTTGCGGGTGGATTGAGCGCAGGTCGTGTGCAAAGTGTCGCTGTCCTTTTGGTGGTGTTGCGTGAACGTGACATACGAGCACATGTTCCTGATGAAAGCTGGTCGGTGACCGTACAACTGGCCATTGACCCGTCCAATGCACCACAGCTAGCCACCTCCTGGCCGGACTTTATGGCTCAGGTTGATGAGAAGGGTAAGCACCCTACCAAAAAACGTCAAAACGCATGGTTGGCGGACAGTGGTGCTTTACGCACGACATTATTCGAAATAGATGGCAAACCATTTAAGGTCGAATGTAAGAGCGATGCTCCGAGAGATCTTTCCAATGACATTCAGCAGGTAGCAGAAGCAGCCGGTTTAACAGGTGTATCTGTCATCTCAACGGAAGATCCTGATGGAAAGGGGCCCGCTCAATACAAGCGGGAACTTACCGGTGAATTAGAGCCGGGGGTTGAATACTCGATCGACTCAATTGAGACGAAGCCGACCACCTCAAATCCGCAGGGACCGCTCATTACCAGTTCGATGCAAATGGCGGCATCCAACCGTTATAGTTTTACGACCAATCGCACCATGAGGATTGCGCAAGGCTTATACGAAGGTGTAAGTGTGCCCGGCGAAGGTCGTGTTGGAGTCATTACCTATATGCGTACAGACTCAACGCATATTGCTGGTGAAGCGTTAACGTCGGTGAGAAATTACATCGGTAAGCAGTACGGTGATGAGTATTTGCCAGAAAAGCCGAAGTTTTACGGTTCACGCAATCAAAACGCACAAGAAGCTCACGAGTGTATCAGGCCTACGGATGTTTCACGAACTCCCGAAAGTCTTGCCAAGTCACTTGATGATGATCAGCTAAAGCTATACCGACTGATCTGGAATCGCTTTGTTGGTTGCCAGATGAACGGCGCTGTCTGGAAGAATACATCCGTAATCTTGAAGCGATCCGATAAAGACACCGGTGCCAAGGTAAGAACAAACGGACGTGTCCTTCAGTTTGACGGGCACTACCGTGCTGTTGGTATTCCGATCGAAAGCGATGAGCAAACCCTTCCGGTCATCAGTGAAGGTAATGTCATGGGAGCGTTTTCCATTGACACAAAACAAGCGTTTACATCACCTCCGAAACGCTACACGGAAGCCGGACTCGTTAAAAAACTGGAAGAAGAAGGTATCGGCAGACCATCTACTTACGCCAGCATCATCAAAGTGATTCAGGATCGTGATTACGTAGAGAAGGTGGGTTCGAGTTTTCGTGCAACAGACCTAGGTGAAGTGGTAACCGATAAGCTACTCGAAGGCTTTCCCGGCATTATGGATCTTGGATACACGCGTTGGATGGAATCTCAGTTGGATGCCATTGAAGCTGGCTCAGAAAAATGGCAGCAGTTTCTTGGTGAGTTTTATTCAGGATTCAAAAATGACCTGGATTCAGCTCATGAAAACATGACGCATGCCAAAAGCGAAACTGAGTTGGCGCCGGAAGAATATAACTGCCCGGACTGTGGTAAGCGAACCGAATATCGGTTTGGTCGCAACGGAAAATTCCTAAGCTGTACAGGTTTCCGTGTACCGCCAGAACCAATCAATATCGCCTGTCCCGGTTGCAAAACGCCGGAAATGGGTGTGAATAAAGGCAAGACTGCCCGATCACGTCCGTTCCTGACATGCGGCGACTGTGGTGAGAAGTTGACGTATTCAAAGCTCACCCCTGAAGATAAAGAACGCATCGTGACCATCGCGGACGCCATGCCGGTTGGCTGTAAATATGCAGCACCAATCGATGCTCAAGGCCGCCCGGTGAATCCGGAAGAGGTCAACGTCGTATGCCCGTCATGTGAGAAACCGCTGCTCAAGCGAAAGGGTCGTTTCGGACCGTTCCTGAGTTGCCCGGACTATCCGACATGTGATGGTGTCGTAAACCTTGACCGCAAGGGATACGTATCACCACCCAAGGTGCCACCGCTTGAGACAGACCTTGAGTGTAATAAGTGTGATGCAAATCTATATTTGCGTACCGGTGCCCGTGGTCCGTGGCTTGGTTGCTCCAAGTATCCGAAGTGTAAAGGACGTGGTGCGTGGAAGAAGCTCGAAGAAGATGTGCGTACCAAATGGGAAGCCAAACTTTACGAGCATGAGAAGCTCAATCCGCCCCCGAAGATTAGATCCACAGATGGGAAGATAATCGAAGCCGGAAGTGAGTTCGCTCCAACGCCGTTAAACGAGCAAGAGGCCCTGGAGTCAGCTGATTCCTAATTGGGGTTAGTCGCCAACCGCGATCGCTGTAGCCGTTGCATGTGATCTGCAATGTGAAATGGAGATCAGGACATCCGTGATTCCCATTTCATCACAAACTTCGCGGCCAGTGCCGTGAATCTCGCAGTGCGGTTTGCCGGAAGGCTCCGAAATGACCTCGATGTCGGTCCACTTAATACCACGGGACCAGCCCGTGCCGAGTGCTTTTAGTACGGCTTCTTTGGCTGCCCATCGCCCCGCGTAGTGCTGTGTTGCTGCTTTGCGGGAGCTGCTGTATTGAATCTCATGACGGGTGTAGACGCGATTAAGAAAGAGCTCGTCGTGCCGCTCAATCATGCTGGCGATCCGCAAGCATTCAACGATGTCTGTTCCGATTCCGATGATATTCATCGCACCAGTCCCGTTGCTTTTTGAGCTCGATCCAATACCTCGGATGCCTTTGCGCGAGCCTGCTTGGCTCCTTCGTTTAGTACATCCTGTACAAATCCGGGATCCTGTTCCAGTTTCTCTCGCCTCGCACGGGCATCGGAAAAATACGATTCCGCTGCATCGGCGAGACGTTTTTTGATGTCTCCGTAACCGAATCCGCCGGCTCTGTAGATGCCCGCCACCTCTTCGCATTCTGCGTCACTGGCAAAAAGAGATAGCAATTGGTACAGGTGATCGGTGCTCGGATCCTTGCTGTCTTCCATCGGACGCGAGTCAGTTTGGATTCGCATGATTTGTTTGCGTTGTGGCTTAAGCGGCTCGAAAATCCGGATGGTATTGTCATAACTTTTAGACATTTTCTCGCCGTCAGTGCCCGGTACTTTTGCCGACGCTTCCAATACTTTCGCGTCCGGCATCACAAAAACCTCGCCGTAATGATGGTTGAAGCTGCGAGCGACATCACGGCACACTTCAATATGCTGAACTTGATCCTGCCCGACCGGAACAACGTTTGAGTCGTATGCAAGAATGTCAGCAGCCATTAGCACCGGGTACGTGAACAACCCGGCGTCAGCTGCAACGCCTTTTTCTTTTTTTTCCTTGTAAGCATGACAGCGTTCGAGCAATCCTATCGGAGTGCCGGTCATGAGCAACCAGGTAAGTTCAGATACTTCAGGTACATCGGACTGAACAAAGAGTGTCGCTTGCTCTGGCTGTAGTCCTAACGCCAGTAAGTCGATTGCAGCTTCAAGCGTTAGTGATTTGAGTTCGTCTGAGTCGCGTATGGTGGTTAATGCGTGCAGGTTTGCGATGAAATAATATGATTCATCTTCGTTTTGCAGGTCGATGTACTGCTGAATTGCACCGAAGTAATTACCCCAATGAAAGCGACCGGTTGGTTGTATGCCCGAAAGTACGCGCATGAAATCTATGCCTTGTTGTATTTATTGAGTCTTGTTTGAAGTGACTGTACCGACAATTTCACTCACGCTCGTCGCGTCTAATTCGGCAAGTGCGGCGGGTAGCTCGTCGAGAATCTTCATCGTGATGGTCGGATCATAGTAATTCGCCGTTCCAATTTGAATGGCAGTTGCACCGGCAACCAGAAATTGCATGACATCTTCCAGCGATGCGATGCCGCCGATTCCTATGATCGGTATATCAACCGCGCGCGAAACCTGAAATACGCATCTAAGGGAAACTGGTTTAATAGCAGGACCACTGAGTCCTCCCATATCATTTCCAAGTAACGGACGTCGTTTACGCCAGTCGATAGCCATTCCCAATAAGGTGTTGGTTAGGCATACGGCGTCAGCGCCACCGTCTTTGGCGCCTTGAGCCACGGCAACGATATTCGCAACATTCGGAGTCAATTTGGCGAGTATTGGTATATCTGTTGCATTTCTCACACATGAAACGACCCTCTGGCATGCTTCCGGATTCGTGCCAAAATCTACACCACCCGATACGTTTGGGCAGGAAATGTTCAGCTCAATTGCGTCGACCCCACCAGCACTTTCCAATTGAGAAGCCATAGACGCATATGACTCCGCATCTGGAGCTGCAATGCTGACGATGAGCCTGGAGTTGAGTTCTGATAAGTATGGTAAATGGTGCTGAATAAAGGCTTCGATTCCGTCGTTATCCAATCCGATGGAGTTCAGCAGTCCGGACGAAGTTTCCACCGTTCGCCAGGGGTTGTTTCCGGCACGCGGTTGCGGCGTAACTGTCTTTGGGACGATGCCACCGAGTCGATTCAGGTCTACAATTTGCTCCATTTCACGGGCGTATCCAAATGTACCGGATGCCACGAGAACGGGGTTCGGAAGACTCAAACGACCTAGTTGCACTTGGAGTTGTGGTTGATTCAAGGTTCTGTTGGTATCACGCAATTTCGATGAGATGAAGGAACATGATTCGATGGTAAGTCGTTTTTAGTTTTTTCTCAATGACACAGCCGCCGTGACCGCAGGTTAGATATCAATTTGTTTGCGTTGATGCTCGATGGCCTCAATGCTCACCAGCGGTCCGCTGCCACTACCTGGACACTCTTCGCAGGTGCGGTGCCAATCCTCCTGTGTTTCAAGGTTGCTGTTCCAAAACGGCCATGTTTTGCATTGGACGGGCCGCGCATCGTACACGGTGCAGTTTCGGTTGTCGCTGTCAAAAAAAACACAATCACCGTTTGGGAACTCTCGTAGGCTAAATCGAGCACCAATTTTACGAACATACGTATCAGTAAACTCTTCTAAGCCAGTGCCGGTCAGATCTGCCAGATTCTGGATTTCCTGTTCAGAGACCCAGACATAACCTGGTTCACCGGTACAGCAATCACCACAGCCGGTACATTCAAATTGAAGGCCGTCTTTGTACCAGCGCTGGGAGTTTGCTTCATGATCGGGAGATTGCATCAATTGTGCCTGGCAATTGCTGAGAGATTCACATGCGATTTCACATCGTAATTATAGCCTGACATGATCAAAAGAAGTGCCGACGGTTGCTTGGTGTTTTTTTGAAACAATTCCTTTAGAGATTCGGGGCGAAGGACGATTTATGGCTTTGGTTACTGAACGTGCGCGCGTTGCAAGCAGGCCGGTGCAACCACCACCTGTGATAGAAAGTGAACGCGTGACACGAGCAAGACTTGGAAGCGTGAGTTTCGTGGCCGATGCTGTCATGAAATCTCATGTGAAAGAGGTCGGCCAACATGCCAGTCTATGGTGCGTAAACCATTGTGATGCTTGACTTTAGGGCAGGCTGTTACGTAAACTTATTTGCGAATCACAAGGGTAAACACCGCACAGAATTATTGGCTGTAAAAGGGCATCGTCATGACCAAGAAAGACATCGTGAAAGCGATATCTGAAAAGATTGACATGACTCAATTGCAGACCAATGAGATCGTGCAACATACGTTTGACGCAATCATGGAATCCCTCGCTCAAAAGGGACGGGTTGAGCTGCGAAACTTTGGCGTATTTATTGCCAAGAAACGTGCAGCACGAACAGCTCGTAATCCGAAGACGGAGGAAACAGTGCATGTTCCTGAGAAGATCGTCGTGACCTTCAAACCAGGTAAGAAAATGGAACAACTTGTGAGCGACATGGAACCATCCGTTCTTGATGATGGTCCCACAAGTGAGCAGGTACGCACACCACTTTCTGAGTCGATTGACTATGCGTCGGACACCGTTCCGGAGGAATCACCTTTAGATGATTCTGCCGGCGATTTGTACGTGTGATTAGCCCCGATGTCTTGCTGCTGTCAGTGCTAACGAAGTAGCACGAGCCAAAGTGGTATTGTCGCGGATTCGGTTATTGGTTATTAGATATGCCGCCTTTCAGGAAATAGCAAAAGGAATTGCTTTTCTGAGAGTGACCGATAGGAGCACGATGCACACAGAGGCTCATCAAGGAGGATGAAAGCAATGCGTCGAATGATATTAGCCGTGCTATTAGCAGCAGCACTGACAACAAGTGTTGGCTGTTTGCTACCGGCTTTTTCTGGTGACCGAGTTCGCCGAACCCAGCAGTTGATTTTCACATCAGAGAATCAACGTGCTATTCTCAATTTCTGGGAGAGGTTCTGGATGCTCGAAATGCCGGATCATATGAACCCCCAACGAGTTCACGGTGGTGTGATTTAGTCACCCCTGCCGAAATAGAACACAGTGTGTAAAACAGGCATGCGGAGATCGCGTGTCTGTGTTACTGCGCGCTTATCCACCAATTTGGTACATCGCCCGCTCTGGTTTTACGAATTCGGTAGAGTCGATACCGTGGCCGGCTTTTTTGTTGGTGACGCAGTCGCGGATCAACTGCTGAATTTGCAGGTCGTCCGCATCGCTTCGAAGTAACTCGCGTGCGTCCCACTCTTCGATGGAGAATAGGCAATTGCGAATCTTGCCTTCGGCAGTGATTCTTAACCGATTGCAATTGTGACAAAACGGTTGTGTGACGGGATTGATGAAACCGATACTGCCGCGTCCGTCACTGAAGTTGTAGTCCATCGCCGGTTGGCTGGGGTCTTCACGATGAGCAGGTTCCAGTTTGCAAAACTCAGACTCAAGCTGAGAGCGGATTTCACTGCCTGAGAGCACCTGTTCGTGCTCCCACTGGTCATCCGCATCGAGTGGCATGAATTCGATGAATCGCAATTCCAGTTTGTGTTCTCGTGCAAACTCTCCCAGGGGAATTATTTCATTCTCAGTGAGTCCGCGAATCGCGATGGCATTTAATCGTATCTTCTTAAAGTCGAAAGTGATGGCGGACTTGATCGCGCTGATTATTTTTTCGATCCCCGTGCGTCTGGAGATGCGTTGAAAGATCTCTTCGGTAAGTGTGTCCAATGAGATGTTTAGCCTGTGTAGTCCGGCCGCTTTCAGTTCCTGTAATTTATCTTCCAGCAACAACCCGTTGGTGGTTAATGCGATATCTTCAATGCCATCAATGGCAGCGAGTTGGCGAATTAAATCGGGTAGGTTACTTCTTACCAAAGGCTCTCCGCCAGTGATTCGCAGTTTATTGACGCCTAATTTGGCAGCACAGGACGTAAACCGCACAATCTCCTCGAAGGACAGGATTTCACTGCGAGGCTTGAACTGCACGTTTTCTTCAGGCATGCAATAGAAGCACCGGATATTGCAACGATCCGTCACACTAACCCTAAGGTTCGTGTGAACTCGCCCAAATCGATCTAAGAGTGGTTGTGAATTTGTCATTTTGAAAACCATTTTTTAGAAGGAGCGATCTGGCTCAACATCCGTGATGCACCCATTCAGTGGTTCCATCCGACCAGTTCTCCTTCTTCCAGATTGGCACAACCTCCTTGAGTGTGTCAATAAGCCATTTGCCCGCTTCGAATGCGGCTTCGCGGTGTGCTGAACTAACTGCTATGGCAACACTCGCTTCACCGAGCTCGAGATGTCCCACGCGGTGTGTCATGGCAACGCCACTTAATTGCCATTTTTGCTTAGCCTGATCAGCCAATCGCGTCATTTGTTTCAGAGCCATCTCTTCATAACAATCATAGTCAAGCGCGGTTGTTTCCTTTTCGCCTGTGAATTGGCGAGTGGTACCCAGGAATAAGAGTACTGCTCCGGCGTGGTGGGAGCTTACAGCATCTAGTACTTCATTATTGTCGATTGGGTCATGGATAATGGAAATCATGGATTAACCGCCACTTACCGGAGGGATGATCGCGATTTCATCGGAATCGGATATCGAATCTGCTGGGCTGGCGTATTCGGTGTTCACGGCGATCATACAGTGTGGAAGGACATCGGTGAGTTCAGGAAATTGCTCTGTAACCGCCGTTCTTAAATCGGCAACGGTTGTTGGAGCTTCAATGGTGACCTTGATTTCCTGCTGACCAATTCTTTGTTGAGCCACAGCAAATAGTTTGATGGAGCAAATCACGTTACGACGAGTTCCTGTCCTTGTTTTTCCAGTTGCTGACGGATAGCCCCCATTTCACCATAAGAGAGCGCCAGCAATTTGATCGGATGAATGGTTGGTTTTGTTGTACCTTGTTCCATTTGCATTTTACAGGTGCTGCATTCAGTTGTTCCGATATTTATGTCCGGAGCTCTCATCGCACTGATCAGTCCCCACCCGCTTCGAAGGCTGTTGCGGTAATTGCGCTGCTTTAGTCCAAATGTTCCGGCCATGCCCGAACACCCCTTGTCGAGCCGATGAATCGTTAGATTAGGAATCAGTGATAAGATGCGTTCAGCAGGCGTGAATTGGTTTAGCGCTTTCAGGTGGCATGGCAAATGATAGCCAGCGGAAATGTCCAGAGGAGCTAAATCATGTGCAAGTTCACCGCTCTTATGCATCTCCCATAAATACGAGCAGGCGTCGCTCGTGTTTTCAGCTATCAAGCGAGTGTCTTCATTATCGATGACAGCGGGATATTCTCGCGTTAACGCCATCGCAGCTGAAGGTTCAGTGGTAATCACGTGGTAGCCCCGACGGATTGCGTCTGAGAGCAGTGCAGAATTGTGAGTGATCACATCACGCGCATAGTCGACATCTCCTTCGCTGATGGCTGGCATGGCAGACCATTTTTGATCGACCGGCACGTAGACGCTTATTCCATTGTGCTGCATGACGCTCACCGTGGCTTTGGCCAATTCCACATCAAACCAGTTGGCATATAGATCGACAAAGTACAACACTTTGCGTCCGGAATGCTGGTGAGGTCGGTGAAGGCGGTGGCGTTGTGCCCACTTCATGAAGCTCCTTCTGGATAGCTTGGGAAGTTTGCGACCGTGTGCAATGCGAAAGAGTTTGGAGGCAATCCAGCGTGCATATCGATTACCGACGCCCCAGTTATAAATCCATCTTAGCCAGCTGGCCCACTGTACCGTGCGATCCATCCGAGACAAGAGCAATTCGTGAAACGGTAGCCCATTGTTGTGCACGTGACTTGCTTTTGCTTCGGTCATCAGTTTTGGGATATCGGCGCCGGCCGGACACTCGATGCGACACTGGTGACAATTAATGCATAAATCAGCGACTTGCTTTAAATCCCCTTCCTGAAGCTCTGTTACCTGAAGACGTCCGGTAAGGACAGCCCGCATGAGATTTGCCTTAGCACGCGGTGATGACTCTTCACCTGGATTGAACCGGAATACCGGGCACATGCGGGTAGCCTGGTCTGTTGTCCTGCATCGCGCACAACCATTGCAGGTACGTGCGGTATAAAGTACTTCATCTTCCTTCCAGTCGAGCTGCAGGGGCACAAGTTCGCGGTCTTCAGGGCCCAGCGCGATCATGTGCGTCGCTGCCGGTGCTTCTTGGACACTTACCGGTCTTAAATTGTTGTGGATAGGCTGAGGTAGTTCAGCGACGACCTTGCCGGGATTGAGTTGAAACTCGGGATCAAACACCCGTTTAACTTCCGCAAAGACTTCGTATAACGGCCCGAATTGTTTCCTCATAAACCACGTACGACTAAGCCCGGCACCGTGCTCTCCACTAATGGTGCCACCGGCATCGACCACTTTCTCATAGAGATCAGTTGCCAGCCCGTGTAGCTTGCGCATGTCGTTACTGTCGCTTAAGTCCATCAGAGGTCTAATGTGCAATTGGCCATGACCAACGTGTCCAAACAGCGAGGCGGTAACCTGATGTTGTTTGAGTACGGTTTGAAGCTCTGGCACCACCGTTGACAGCTGCTCCGGGTGTACAGAGATATCTTCAACAAACGGGATGGCACGGCGTGAACCTTCAAGCCGATAGAGCATCGGAATGACGTTCTTCATCAATAACCAGATTTGATCAACTTCATGCTGGTCTACGGCGGTTCTTGCCGTGAATGCCAGATTTTCCCTGTGCTGAATGCGGTCGATGATCATCCTCAGTCGGTGCCGAACATCCGTAGAGCTATCAGCGTCTGTCTCTACCAGCAGCATCACTTCGGCGTCTGACGGAATCGCCTTGCCAAGATTGCTACTGGTTGCCCGGGCGAGTGCAAGTAAACGACGATCGATCATGTCGCATGCACTTACACCCATATTGACCGCCAACCGAGACGCCTCGATGGCCTTTTCAATGCGATCGAAAAATAACAAGGCAAGACCACGGAAACCCGGAATGGGGCTGGTGCGAATCGTCGCTTCAGTGATGATCCCCAGTGATCCTTCTGAACCGGTAATCAGCTTCGCCAAATTAAAATGCTCGTTCTTCAGGATTCCGTTTAGGTGATAGCCGCAGCGGTGTGTGAGACTTGAAGGAGTATGCTCTTTGAGAATGTCTCGATGTCCAATGACGAGCTGCTTCATTCGAGATTCAATATCGTCGAGTCTCGAGTGCGGGTTGTGCAGGACACCTCGAACCTGTGGAACGGCGCAGAGTGTTTCAATGTTTCTGTTAGGCCCAACGTCCAGAACCGTACCGTCTGCCAGGACCACCTGAAGTGATTCCACATAGGCCCTGGTTGAGCCGTACTTCAGCCAATGACTGCCACTTCCGTCTAAGGCGATGGTGCCTCCCATGGTGGAAACCGCACTGGTGGCCGGGTCGGGCCCAAATGTTCTGTCGTGGCGAGCCAGGAATTTGTTGAGTTGTTGATGTACGACACCCGGTTGGATTCGAATCGTTTCCCCGTCGAACTGTAGAATGCGTCGCATCGAATGAGCCATGTCAACGATGATGCCCGAACCGAGCGATTCCCCGGCTAATCCACTTCCACTGCCACGGGGGTGTAATGAGATATTTCGATGGTTTGCATAACGCACCAGCGTGATGACATCGTCGAGATTGCGAGGTCTTACGACGCCCAATGGCTTGATCTCGTAGATGCTGGCGTCACTTGCATACAGTTGCAGGAAGACGTCGTCACAACGTACATCCCCCTGAATGATCCCGCGCAGGTCCTCCTGGATTCGCATTCTATCGGGATCGATCATGTCACTTGCACGTGTTAGTTATTCGGCAGTGTAGGTACGCTTCAAAAGCTATGCGTCAGTTTCGCTGTCTACGTGCTTTTTTGCAAATGCATCCGCCCGCGCCTGTTCGGCTAGGCGATGTTTTTCCTGTCGATATTTCTCATGCACTTCGAGACTAAACAGGGTGTGTTGATCTGTTTCGACATAACCTCGGTATTCAGCATCACACCGGTAACATTGCAGGAGGTTTTTGACGACCATCCAAAGCAAGAAATCAATGACGGCTGAGGCCATCAAAATCCCATAACACCACCAGATTTGATGATTAGCCCAAGCAATGCTGCTGAGAATGAAACCCGTGGCGATAATGGTAAGACCCAACCGCTGTGAAAATGCCTTGCGTAGATACAGTTCGCGACTCGGGCACACGACGCAGCGTGTCATCGTGACGCCGTCAGTATGGGGCACGACAGCATCAGTCGGGACAACGTGCTGATGGCCACAATGGGGGCAATTCACGCCATCAGTCGTATCGGCTAACGGAGCCCGGAACACGTTTTCACAGTTCTGACAAATGGCTGTGATGTTCATGACTATTCCTGTATCAACTCTTCTGATTGGCGAGCCTTGGAACCAATCATTGCCGAGTCATCATAATGGATAAAGGCCGGTGTCTGACAGTATCTGTGCTGTTAACTCACCGATGAAAACGAGAATGGTTGCCGCGTATAGGATACCTGTGGCACTTTGAGTATTCGGGATTCGTAGAGTGACCCACGCCATCCACAGCATAATGCTTGTACCGATGATGCCTGCTAGCCAGCGGAGTCCCACAAAGATCCACCATTGCGTATTGACCAATTCACTTTGGTACATAATCAGACATGCTTCACCAATGGTAATGGTGATGACCCGCAGTAGGATCGCAACCGCCGCGAATTTCAGCAACAACCGCAAGGGCACCAAATCCATTGTCGGTGTATTTAAATACCAGTGCCCCAGAAGCATCGCTGTCATGATAGAACCGACTGCCATGCAGCTGGTAATAATATCACTGCTTTCAATTAGAATTTGGCGCATGTCCCATGTATTGAATCCAGGAGTTGCAATCCAGGCTGTATATCCTGTGAGCAGTGCCAATAGGATGATAACGATTCGCCCCGGTTTGTGTTTTTCATAGAGCCAGCAGACGGCACCGGCATAACTGCCAACAGTAAGCAGAATGGACTGCGAAAGTAATTGGTCTCGCAGTTCCGGTACGTAATCACTACCGATCATGTAAACGACCATGGCAGCAAGCGCGTTGATCCCCATCGCTACCCATAGATGGACACGAAAGAAACCACTTGTTACGTGGCGTGGAGACGTGATCGCCATTGCTATCAGCATGCCTAGATTTAGGCGAAAGGCAAAATGCAGAATGTGCCAGAGTAATGCCACGTTGGTTAACCGCGGTTCCCATAAATCAGCTGCATCACTTCGCTGCGGCTGGATAAGTTTGAACGGAAAATACCCTTCATGGCACTCGTGACTGTGATGCTGCCAGGCTTGCGCACCCCGCGAATCGACATGCAGCTGTGTGAAGCCTCAAGGACGACGGCTACACCTTTTGCACCTAACTCTTCCAGCAACAGGTTTGCAATCTGTTCGGTCATCCGCTCTTGGACTTGTGGACGACGGGCAAACCCCTCTACGACTCTTGCAAGCTTGCTCAGTCCGATGACCTTTCCATCCGGCATGTAACCGATGTGTGCTTTGCCGATAAAGGGCAACAGGTGATGCTCACACATGCTGCAGAAGCTGATATCCCGTACAAGAACGACTTCGTCGTATTCCTCGGGAAAGAACTTCTTGGTGTGTTCGGTTGGGTCGGTGTGGAGGCCGCCAAACATTTCTGCATACATTCGGGCTACGCGTCCGGGCGTTTCGAGCAATCCTTCCCGGTCAGGGTCCTCTCCTACCGCTGCAAGGATTTCCTTGACCGCAGCTTCAATTCTTGGAAGATCTATGTTTTGACCGTTGTCTTCGGGCTTATTCATCGGTTGATTCACGGCTCAGTTAAGGAATTCCAGCGAGCGACTCACCACGCATTTACCATCAGGGTTCATCTGCCGCTCTTTATTTTGATCGGCGTTAAAACATACGTGTTTCACAGATGTTTTTCGCTGATACCGCTATCGCTACTTTTATCGCTACATCTATCCTAGATGCGCTCATTTGAAGTGGTCAAACCCCTCAGTCACAGTAAATCAAAGGTGTCGGACTATTTTGCGGCGCGTGTGAAGTTCAGTGTCAGCTGAGGATCTTCTTTTTCTGCGTCCGGATTCAATTCGCGATAGAGCAAACTTGGCTGGATATCACGATTGTCTTGATACTTGTCACTTTGATATTCAGTGATTTCGCCAGCGAGTTCGTGATAGAAAATCTGACAAATCGAAATACCCGGATAGATTTTCACAGGCTGAACGGCGAACATCTCAAGCGTCCAGTAACCACAAAATCCGACGTCACCAAATCCGGCGGTAATATGGACGAATAAACCGAGTCGTCCAATGCTGCTACGCCCTTCGATCATCGGCACAAGCTCATGTGTTTCAGTGCGTTCTACCGTGCGGCCCAGATACAATTGGTTAGGATTCAGAACGAGCCCGGATTCCGGGATCTGGATCCGGCGTACGCGATTCACCTGTCGCATATCCAGGACAACTTCTTCATAGACCATCAATTCGTCATGGAGGGTGAGGTTGTAGCTGTTCGGGTTTAGGTTATCAGGGTTGTACGGGTCGATATTAATCGTCTCCCCCATGCGTCTGCTGATTTCTTCGCCGGTTAGGATCATCGCTCCAAACTCCGTGATTAGTCTTTAGTAGATATGGGGAAAACGGGCATACTAAGCGGTTACTCCGATTCGTGGACAGAACCGTTTCATTCTGCAGTTTTCACAATCGGGCTTGCGCGCGTTGCACACAGCACGACCATGATGAATCATTCGGTGGGAATAATCAATCCATTCCGCCTCAGGCAATACCGAAATCAATTCGCGTTCAGCTTTGACAGGGTCTGTTTCAGATGTGACTCCGAGCCGCCGGCTGATTCGACCTACGTGAGTATCAACGACAACTCCGGTCGGGATTCCCCAGGCCACGCCCATGACAACGTTGGCGGTCTTGCGGCCAACGCCGGCAAGTTTTACGAGCGCGTCAAAGTCCTGTGGGACTTTCGAGCCGTGTAAGTTTACTAGGTCTTGTGAACAGCTTTTTATATTCTTGGCTTTAGCGCGAAAGAAGCCGGCGCTCTTAATATGCTTTTCAATTTGTTTCTGAGTCGCCGCTGCCATGCGTTTGGCATTAGGGAATTCTTTGAATAGACTTTTGGTGACAATGTTCACACGCTCATCCGTACATTGTGCAGAGAGAATCGTCGCGATAAGCAGTTGATACGGTGTGCGAAAATTTAAGGCACATTCTGCGTCAGCATAGTCTTTTGCTAGCTGCCTCACCACTTTCATTGCATGACGCTTCTCGGGAGACTGTGGCATGAAGGTGTTTTGTCCTGATGTGGTGCTGTGGTATTCCTGCCGTGTGCAACTTCACAATCGTAACCTTTTCGGGCTATCATTGTGAAGCACTATTCATCATTCTCACCTCATGCTCAATTGCCGCATGGCGTTTGTCCTGACTGGAGCCCACATTTGACCGAGTCCACACAATACGATGAGCGATATCTCAAGGGAATCGAATACTTCAATGAGTTCGAGTTTTTTGAAGCACATGAGGTGTGGGAGGATCTATGGCAGGATTTTCACGGTCATGGCAGGACGTTCTATCAAGGCCTGATTCAAGTGGCCGTGTGTCTTCATCACTTTGTAAACGGAAATATCCGAGGCGCGAGAAAACTGTACAACAGCAGCACGAAGTACCTGAGTGAATACGGTGCACTCTACGAGGGACTTGATCTCGCAAAATTTATTGGTGAACTAACGACCTGTTGTCAGGAAATTCTGGACTCGACCGAAGAGTATCCACAGATTGAGATCAACGCTGACTTGATACCAGAGATCCACTTGTCATAGACCCGACCTAAAACAGGGTGGCTTCTCAGCCAGGATCATAAAATCAGCACGACGTAGGCCAGTGCGAGCACGATCTGGACGAGTGCAAATAGTCCGGCAGCTTTAATAAAGGCGCTGAACGACATGCTGAGCTTTTGCTTGTGCATGATGGTTACGGCCACGAGTGTGGATGCCGAACCGATCGGCGTTATATTTCCGCCAAGATTTGCACCAAAGATCACGGACCACCAGAGCTTGGACTCCGGTGGAGTTTGCAATTCCACTTCCAAAATGTTGGCGAGCATTGCCGCCAATGGAATATTATCCGTGACACTGCTGAATCCAGCTGCACCGACTAACATCGTGCTAACATCTCTGGCATTCGCCGTTGCACTGCCAGGGGCAACAAGTATCTGCTTCATGCCTGTTCCAATGGCTGTTAGTACGCCGGCCCATTCCATGACGTAGATCACGGCAAACAGACACATGAAGAATCCTAACAAGTCCCAGTCGACAGCCCGATAGAACTGGTCGGCAGTCGAACGGTATCTCAGCAACATGATCATCGCGAATGAGAGTGCGACGTAACCCATGCCCAGGTCTTTGACGTATGGCAAAACAGATGTGCAGGCGATCGTGATGATGAACAGACAAAGCACGACTGTTGAAAACCGAAAGAATGCCCAGCTGGTTATCCCGTCGTTTTCATCAAACTGCATGACTTGTCGCGCAGCACGGTTCTTTTCGTCTTCATCCTTGAGTTTGTCGATCTTGAAGACGCGGGCACCGAGGTAGAGAGTAATTGCCGTGGCGACAACAACATAAGGGCTGGCCTTTATGAAAAATGTCACAAAGCTAATTCCCGCAGCGTTTCCCACGATAATGTTCGGCACACTACTAATAAGAGTAAGCAGGCCACCGATATTGGTGAGCAGTCCTTCGATCAATAGGAATGCTAGCAGCTTCTCGCGTATCCCCAGCCGCTCAAGCGAGACGACCGTTAGCGATCCGACAATGATCATCGCCGTGACATTATTCAAAACGGCGGAGAATACGACGGTCATGATTCCATAAAAGATAAGGAGCCGTCGCGGATCGCCGCGTGATGCTTTCGTAACCTTGATTGCGATCCATGTGAATAGTCCGGATTTGGTTGTGACATCCACAAAGATGCTCGAACCCAGAATGATGGCGATCACTCCCCAGTCAATTGCGGGAATATAGACGGGCATGGCAACCGTATGGCTGCTCTCATGTTCGGAATGGTCCGTCACATGATCATCCGTTTCCTGAGTTGCTGGGACTGAGGGTATGCCCACTTCGCCAAATGGAAGAATCTCATAGGCGGCTCCGGCCAGTAAGCAAATTACAGCGAACGATCCGGCAATGACGGACTTCTTTGCATGCAGTTTCTCTTCAAGGGCCAGACATAGGATCAAGCCCGTTAGAAATATCGAAAAAATGACGGTGACGGTAGTCGGCACGTCGGCTGAAGCGATCAGAGTGTACATGTTTATTGGTTAGCTCAATGTGCAGCTGAAACGGTATTTCCAAAAAGGGATCATAGTAAGAGCACAGGAATATCGCGCATTTCAACGGCAAGCTCATAGGCAGGGCCGTCCATGGCAACGTGATTAGCATCCTTGCTATTTAGCACGAGCAAATCGACTTGATGCTCACTACATAGATCTTTGGACTTTGTTAACGGGTTTCCGAATTCAAGGTGTTTTTCGATGGTGAAATGTTGCTCTCCCAATTCATGCTCGCATGATGAAATGAACTGTTCCGCCATGTGCAATAACTGACTCTTGATCGCAGATGTGGATGACTCGGTCGGTATTGCGGGGATGCGACCAATGGCTTGCTCATAGCGTTCAAATGCCGTTTCGTCCTCAATGTGAGAGAGAATCAGTTTTCCTTCCTCCGGTGTGAAATGTGCAGCCACACTTATCAAGTGGTTATCTCCGGACAAGTGATTTGTTACTGTCATAACTTCTTTTAGGGACAGCTGTGTTAAATCAACCCGATCTGGTCGGGGAAGAAGCAATACCGGTACATCCACACGTTGGGTTAGTACGTCGACATGGCTGCCGAGGCTTTCAGGTAAATCTTCATTTCTGTTGTACAGATTTCGATACGTGCAAATGAGACTCGCTGGGTGCGTGAGCTCTTCGATTGCTGTGAGCATGTTGGTTACCGACTGGTAACTCTCTGAATTGATGGTGCTTATCTCGTAAGAATAAGGCAACGCTGCTGCGAGAAATTGGTGAACCTGATCGTTCAATAGCTGCGCAACACTTTCATTGACATCACTGATTAGGGCAATGTTTGAAAAGTTAAGCGATTCAGGATGAAACGGCACTCCTGATGCTGCTCTAAATGCACTTTGAAAGTTGTCTAAGGTGGTCATAGGTACAGCGTCCACGCGGTAAACTGGAAGAATCAATTTCATAAGGCGGTGTCAATGGTGGATCAGCGACTAACATCCCTTAGCACCGCGAGGGTATTTTACGAAATGTAACCCCAGATTGCATATGTCGACTTTTGGTGAATTGATCGCATCGTTTGCCAAATCGGGCTACTGTCTATCGAAACGCCGTTACATTAAAATCGGAACTGTGGCGATCTAACGTCAGCAATCTGAACACAATTGGCTTCGGAATCTACAAAAAATCGGAAAAACCATGAGTATTGAAACTGTTTTTGATCCATTTGGAGCACGTGATACATTCGACACGCCTAACGGACCGATTGGAATCTACCGGCTATCAAAGCTGGAAGAAGCCGGCCTGGGAGATGTATCTTCGCTACCGTATTCCATTCGAGTATTGCTCGAGTCCGTTCTGCGGAATTGTGATGGCTTCGTGGTGACCGAAGATGATGTTAAGAATCTTGCTGCATGGAATGCCGAAGCCCCCGCCCAGTGTGAGATCCCGTTTAAACCGTCTCGAGTTGTGCTGCAGGACTTTACCGGTGTGCCGGCTGTCGTTGATTTAGCGGCCATGAGATCGGCAATGCAGAGAATGGGTGGTGATCCGAAAAAAATTAATCCATTGATTCCGGTTGATTTGGTCATTGACCATTCCGTTCAAGTGGATAGCTTTGGCAGCGATGAGTCATTAGGAGCAAATGTAGAGCTCGAATTCCAGCGAAATAAGGAACGCTATGAATTCCTCCGTTGGGGGCAACATGCATTTGATAACTTTCGTGTTGTGCCACCGAATGTCGGTATTGTCCATCAGGTAAACCTTGAATTCCTTGCTAAAGGTGTATTTGTGCGTGAGGATCAGCATGGCAGCGTTGCTATTCCTGACACACTTGTCGGCACGGATTCACATACAACGATGATCAATGGCCTCGGCGTTGTCGGTTGGGGAGTTGGTGGTATTGAGGCCGAAGCAGCCATGCTGGGGCAGCCGTTATATATGCTCATGCCTGAAGTGATCGGGTTTGAACTGACAGGTGAATTGCCCGCTGGAACCACAGCCACGGATCTTGTGCTGGTTGTTGTGGAGATGCTGAGGCAGGAAGGTGTCGTTGGCAAGTTTGTTGAATTCTACGGCGACGGGGTAAAAGCAATGAGCCTTGCTGACCGTGCAACGATTGCGAACATGGCACCCGAATACGGTGCCACGATGGGTTTCTTCCCCATCGATGAAGAATCGCTTGAATTTCTTGCCGCCACCGGGCGCACGCCTGAAGAAGTTGCCCTTGTTCGTTCCTACACAACGGAGCAGGGATTGTTAAGAACCGATGATGCACCGGTACCCAATTACACGAAGTCACTGCGGCTAGATCTTGCCAACGTCGAGTCTTCACTTGCCGGTCCAAAACGGCCACAGGACAGAATTGCGTTATCCCAAATGAAACCAGCGTTTGATGCGACGTTGCGTGCACCGGTTTCAGAACGCGGATTTGGACTCGATGGTGACGCATTGTATCGCACAGGACATATCGAGAATAATGGCCATTCTTCTGACATTGGCCATGGTGCTGTTGTGATCGCTGCGATTACAAGTTGTACAAACACGTCAAATCCGTCGGTGATGATAGCTGCAGGTATTCTGGCTCGTAATGCAGCCGCAAAAGGCCTTGCTGTTAAACCACACGTCAAGACAAGTTTGGCGCCGGGTTCGCGTGTTGTGGCGGATTACCTTGATGCTGCAGGACTTACCGACTCACTTGAATCGCTTGGGTTCCATGTCGTCGGGTACGGATGTACTACGTGCATTGGAAACAGCGGACCATTGCCACCAGCCGTTGCATCTGCCGTTCAGGAGGGTGATTTGGTGGCATCTGCTGTGCTTAGCGGCAATCGGAACTTTGAAGGTCGCGTGAACCCACTTGTAAAGGCAAACTACCTGGCCAGCCCGCCGCTGGTGGTTGCTTATGCACTTGTCGGATCGACGACCGTAGACCTAATTAACGAACCACTAGGCTCGGATCAGGATGGTAACGATGTCTTCCTTAAAGATATCTGGCCGACACACGAAGAAGTTCGGCAAGTAATTGCTGAGAGTATTAAACCGGAAATGTACGCTGATCGATACGGAAATGCTTTTGACTCCAATGAAAAATGGAATCAAATCTCGATTACCGAGGGGGATCTGTACGCCTGGAGCGAGACGAGCACTTATATCCAGGAGCCACCGTTTATGGTGGGACTTTCGGAAAATGTTGACGCAATCCAACCCATCCAAGGTGCTCGCGTGCTTGCAGCACTTGGTGACAGCGTCACCACCGATCATATTTCACCAGCAGGCGCGATCGCCGGCGACAGTCCCGCTGGTAAGTATCTGAATGATAATGGTGTTCAACGCGTGGACTTCAATAGCTATGGCTCACGCCGTGGTAATGACCGTGTAATGCTACGTGGTACCTTTGCGAATATTCGAATTCGTAATCAGCTTGCACCGGGTACTGAAGGTGGAGTTACACGTCATATTCCAAGTGGTGACGCGATGACCATTTACGACGCGGCGATGCGTTACCACCAGCAAGACGTGCCGTTGGTTGTACTTGCCGGTAAGGAATATGGAACAGGTAGCAGTCGTGACTGGGCCGCCAAAGGGACTCAGCTAATGGGTGTGAAGGCTGTGATCGCAGCCAGTTATGAACGTATTCACCGAAGTAATTTGGTGGGAATGGGAGTGCTTCCTCTCGAGTTGGTTGATGGCCAATCGTGGCAGTCGCTAGGGCTCTCCGGCGAAGAGACTTTTGATGTGCTCGGGCTGGACGATAGCTTGCAACCCCTGTCGGAACTCACGATTCGTGCAACAGCGGCAGACGGTACACATACCGAATTTCAGACATCCGTTCGCATTGATACTCCAGTAGAGATGGACTATTACCGAAACGGTGGCATCCTGCAGACTGTATTGAGAAATCTGCTAAAGACGTAGGTCGGGATGCTTAACAAGCGGTGTGTCGCATCTTCACTGCGCTCCGCTATGCGGTATTGAGCCAAACGACTTACCGTAGGTCACCCACTGCAGCAGATACCGAACTGCCTTCTGGCGACGCCGGCGTGTTTAGGACATGTGACTCAAAATGTCCGCTGCGGGAGTGTTGGTGCCGACTGGCACTGATGATAGCTGAGCCGCGATCATTAGGCAGTTAATGCCCGACCCGATGCCCAGCAAGGCGATGTTCTCCGCGTCACATATGGGGTGCTGCTCGATACCGATAGCAAGCGTTACAGGTAAAGCGGCAGAACCCGTGTTTCCAAGCCACTGGAATGTGGTGAAGTCGCTGTCGAGAGGTAGGTCGAGTGAGTTCAGCATTAGCTTGCGATGGGCGCTGCCGACCTGGTGGCAATACGACCTCGAGATTTCATCTCGCCGCCATCCAGTCCGATTTAGGAATTGCTCAAAGGTTCTCACGCCGGTCTGGATGCCTTCGTGCATGAGGGTTTCCGAGTCGGTGTTCATTAGTGGCTGCATGCCATCGCTTACCGCTTCGTCACGGCCACTGTGACATAGCTTGTGATGTTGTGTGTCCGATTGTGCTGCGGCTGCGACGATTGGGTTTTCATTTGTGCTGATACTGCGATGTGTGAGCAGAATTGCCGAGCTGGCTGAGCCAATTGTCAGCGAAGCGATTGTGTTCTTTATGGAACTGCGGGTAATCGAAAGATCGGTGTTTAAGTGGTTAATCGTGGAGTGCATTAAATGGCGGCTGTCTTCCGTGCCGACGATCAAAGCAGCCTGTGTCTGTCCCAGTTCAATAGCGTTTGCCGCCTGAATGATGCCATTCAATTGTCCCAGACAAGCATTTGATACATCGTAGATATGGCAGGCTGTGGAAAGGCCGAGGTCGTGATGCACTCTCGCCGCTGTCGCAGGTTCCAAATGGTCACGACAAACGCTGCCATGAATCAGCATGCCAATCTTATTCCGATCTATTCCGGAAGCTTGGATTGCAGCGTTTCCGCTTTCAATGCTCTTATCACCCGGTAGCGTATCTGAATCCCAGTATCGTCGAGCGGAGATCCCAGTCATCAGCTCAAGACGACCTTCCGGAAGGCTAAGGCGTTCGTAAACCGGCGCCAACTCCGCCTCTAATTCTGAGGTGGAAATGGAGTTTGGTGGCAAGGTATAGCCAAGTGCCTCTAGATTTACATTGGTGTACTGCATTTGTCTCAGGATAGCGGCGATCAAGCAAAGTGACAACGCATGATAAACACACTGGAATTAACGACTGCATACCAGATCTAGTGCCAAACACTAAAGTGCTAGCACAAGATGTTGTGTGTGAAAAAAAGTTGTCCGCAAAATCAGTGAAAAGTTTGGCACAGGTGTGACATGTTGGCAAAATCACGCCCATCTTAATTGTTCCCGTCAAAGTCATCTGGACTTTTAGTTGTTAAGGAGTCGAGTCGCCGAATTGGCAAACTGATTTACAAACGCAAGTCACCATCGTGTTGTCTTATTGCAAAAGTCCCACATTGCAAACACAACCGGGAGCCTCACAAGGAAGTGCTGGCTCAGTGGAGGGCGAAAATGATCAAACAGGTAACAAAGAATGTTGCCTGCGGGATCTTCTCAAGCAACGATCTGCGATTTGTAAATATGGACCCTATCACATTGTTGTGAAGAGCCCGTACCAGTGTGCCGCAGGTGAAATGAGCAACCAATTATTGAATTCAATCGGGCATACCTCAATTGCCGTCTTGAAATCACAGATTGCTCACTCATCACTGATTCAGGTTGTCAGGACTTCTTAGTTTTTTTTGGACGGTCAAGTGAACAAGGTCACTGCCAAAATAAGCTTGGCCAAAGACTCTTAGTATCTGAAAGGGATTTCAAGATGCAACGTAAGCCACTGATTGGATTGAACGCTGATTACAAGTCTGCCACGAAGGACATTCCCGGGTTTAGTTACCTGGCGGAAGGTTATGCAGACTGCATTCTCAAGGCTGGTGGAATACCAGTTGTGCTACCACTAATGGATGACATTGAAGACGTGAAGGACGTACTTGATTCGCTTGACGGCTTTATGCTAGTTGGCGGTATGGATCTTGACGCGAGAAACGACGGATTTATGCTTCATCCCTCCATGCGATTAATGGACAAGCGTCGTGAGAGCTTTGACCGCATGTTGTGCGATGAAATCGTGCGACGACGAATGCCGGTATTCGGGATTGGATGCGGCATGCAGCTGCTAAACATCACCGCCGGCGGCAATCTTTATTTCCATTTACCTGAAGACGTGCCCGGAAGCGTACCACATCGTGATTTCCAGGACCCATCACATCGCCATGGACTTGATATCGCCGAAGGTTCCTTATTAGAACGCGTCTATGGTGACGGTGAGATTCGCGTCAGCAGTAATCACCACATGGCTGTCGACGAAGTTGCTCAGGACTTTGTGGTAACCGCTCGTTGTCCTGACGGGGTAATTGAAGCGATCGAGAGTCAGCATGAAAAATGGTTTGCAATTGGAACTCAATTCCATCCCGAAACACCCGCAGCTACGGCTTTGGATTTCAGGATTGTCGAGGAATTTGTAGACGGCGTGAAGAACGGTGTGGGCGGCCTTCAGTTGATGGCAGCCTAAAAAATGACTGCTTTTGCACGTGAATTCCGTTCAGTCAAATCGTATGTGTCTGGGGTTAAGTCCAGGGGGCTGTTTAGGGGGCCCGACATTGCGATGTTATTGGGGGGCTGAATTACGGGGTAGCGTGTTGTGTGAGCGGTAGCGTGGGTTGAATGGATGCAATCACCGCTCAATTCAAATACAGCCTTAAGTGAAATGGAATTCGCTTAAGGCTGTTTTTTTATGGTTAAGATAACCGTCTGCAAATTCGCTGCATTCGGGGTAAGCTATATGCGTATGCACACCATGCCACGGATGTTATTACCAGGCCCTAATTTCAAGTCGACCAGACAGATGGTTTAAAGCATGACACAAGAGATGAGTAGAAGATCATTCAACAAGACTTCAGCCGCAATAGCTGCTGTCACCGCAACTGGAGCGGTAGATGCGAAAGATGCAGATGCAGGTTGGATTGATGCACATGTGCACGTTTGGACCAAGGATCTCGATGCGTATCCCCTTGGCGAGAACTACAGTCGGGAAGATATGCAGCCTGCCAATTTTCCTCCCGAAGAATTATTCTCCCATTGCAAGCCGGTCGGAGTGTCACGAGTCGTGCTGATTCAGATGAGCTATTACCGGTTTGATAACTCCTATATGACTGACATGATGGCACGGCATAAAGGCGTGTTCGGTGGCGTCGCCGTCATTGACGAGAATGACAACCCTCGCAAAGCAATGTTGAAGATGAAACGGCTTGGTTGCAGGGGTTTTAGAATTCGTCCCGGAGAAGCGAGTCCGGATAAATGGTTGGATACACCGGGAATGCATGAGATGTGGCGAACCGGTGCAAAAGAAGGGCTGGCTATGTGCCATCTGATCGATGCAAAACACCTTGATTCTGTAGACGAGATGTGCCGCAAGTATCCAGATACGCCTGTCGTGATCGACCACTTTGCAAGAATTGGCGTAGATGGGCAGATTCGAAAAGAGGATGTCGACAATCTCTGTAACATTGCCAAGCACAAAAATGCATCAGTTAAGTTGTCAGCATATTATGCTCTCGGCAAGAAAGCTGAACCGTATACAGATTTACTTCCCATGATTCGGCGTTGCCTCGATGCGTATGGCCCGGAACGATGCATGTGGGCGAGCGATGGTCCATTTCAGGTAGTGGGGGGGCATGAATATGCTCCTTCGATCAAGTTGATAACAGATCACGCAGATTTTCTAAGTGATTCGGATCGCCAGTTGATACTTTGCAAAACAGCTGAGCGTATTTTCTTTAGCTGATCCGAAACACAGAATCTCAAAAACGGAAGTCTTGGTGCGGGGATCTATGATCCGACTTATGCAGTACACTTTGGCCAACGGTCTCAGGACAATGAAGTCGTGGCTTCTCATCCTGTGCGCGGTTCTATGCGTGTGTATTGGCTGTGAAGATAGTACGTCCAACTCTGCCTATCCAAACAGAGACATTCGACTGATCGTTCCATTTAGCCCAGGCGGTGAGAGTGACGGGTTCGCACGTCTCATTTCCAACGCCATACGTGAGCACAATCTTCTGGACGTCTCCTTATACATTGAAAACAAGGGTGGCGGCGGAGCGACGATTGGTAGTCGTGAGGTCAAGGATGCAGATCCGGATGGTTATACGATGTTGATCTTGCACGAAGCGATGATGACGGC
>Ga0114933_10000534_pt1 | contig 46105 bp, 42 predicted proteins | sample 4SBtaG_FD_89691 | JGI IMG/M metagenome (GOLD analysis project Ga0114933, IMG submission 89691) | Deep subsurface microbial communities from Kolumbo volcano to uncover new lineages of life (NeLLi) - 4SBTROV12_W25 metaG | ecosystem: Environmental > Aquatic > Marine > Volcanic | place: Kolumbo... | reverse complement strand
TCCAAGCGTAAGTCCAAGCGCAAGTCTCGCAAGTCTCCTAGAAAGAGAAAGTCGAGAAAGTCAAGAAAGTCAAGAAAGTCGAGAAAGTCGAGAAAGTCGAGAAAGTCGAGAAAGTCGAGAAAGTCGAGAAAGTCGAGAAAGTCGCTCGATGACGCCAGAAAGGGCTCACGTGCTAAATATAAAAGGCGTTCTAAGCAGGCCGCCGATCGGCTCCGAAAGAGTAGGAAAAAGTCGTCGGGAAATAGAAGAGTTCTCGGTAGGCTTAATAAGTTACATCCTAAGGGACGACCAGGTAAAAAGTCGTCGGGAAATAGAAGAGTTCTCGATAGGCTTGATAATTTATATCCTAGTGGACGACCAGGTAAAAAGCTGTCGGGTGGAGGATGAGGAGGAGGAGAAAATGTAGAAGGCTGGTTCTAAATAATCTAAATCTAATAACGAAAAATCATGGTTGATGCATACAAGTTAAAACATTTGTTACTTGCATGCTGATGTGATAATTTCTTAAAGATTTGGTTAGACAAATTAAAATGTATCAAATTTTTGTAATATTCCCAGTACTGGTAATTTTATTTGCGTTAGTTAAGCCCAAGTGTACTTTGACAGAAAATCCTTTCACTGGACCCAAGTTTTCTTGGGGATTGTGCATTGCTTACAGCGCGATGATCACGATCATCATCGGAGTAGCCTGGTACTACGCAGCGCAATTGTCCAAGCCAGTAGACGACGAAAACATCCCAAAAACAAGCAAAGATATAGCTTCGGAATTAGTCTCTCAACCTATACCCGTTCAGGCTTCTACGGATCCGAGTTTGAACAGACTAGCAATTAAGCCGTTCACAGTTTAATTTTTCTATTCAAAAAAAAATAGAAAAAATTAGGTTAATTTATTTTAATTTAAGTATAGAATCGAAGTGATCAAGTAACGTAGTGAATTCGTCGTCCTCTTCCACGAACACGATTTTAGCGGCGCAAGAGGAAGGAGGAGTTAAAAATTTTTTCAAATTTCTATCAAAGTAGGCTTTCCTCCGTGCGTAAATTTCAAATAAAATATTTTCAAAAGACGTAGGCATTATTATTTATGTTTATTGTTTGATTTTAAAACCATTTTCACCTCTCGTATTTCGCGATCAATTTTCGGCCAATCTTTCCGTGGGCTACATACCACCTTCCCCCACGAGCGATCGAGTTCTCATTCTCCGGGCTTTGAACTTGCAATTTGCCATTGTGAGTCCTCCGCTGGAGTCTGAATTCTTCAGCCCCGCGTCCTGCTTCGCGAGGCGGCGAAGCCGATGCTTCGCGAGCCGCCGCATCACGAGTCTCCAATGGCTCATGTTTTTTCATAAACGTCTTCGCTGGTACATCTGTCGTTCTATTCCCACTTCTTACTCTCATCATATCTTCTCCACTTGACTCGTCGTAATATGTGCCTAGCACCTCCCACGTCTTCATACTATCGCCAGCTTTCTTAATATGCTTATTCTTCAATACCCACAGCTTAGGCTTCTCAGGCTTGGGCGTAGTAGCCTTTGCATTTTCATCGATCAATGCCTTGATTTTTCTAGCTAATTTTTTTCTTGGGTTTTCAACAGTGCCAGCCTTTTTTCTCCTCTCTGCAGCCTTTACCCTCATTCTGTTTTTAAGTTTCTTCATTTGTTTCTTGAGCTTGGGCCACGCTTTGTCTCTCTTCTTTTTCTCCGCATCTTCTTTTTTCTGTTGTTGTCTTAGAGCTTCTTTTAATATTGATTTTAGAGTGGTTAGACCCATAAATCGGTTGTAAGACGGCACGCGTATCTTCTTCACTTTGGTTAAGGTGTCAAGCGTGTCAAGGATCTGTTGTCGCTCCTCCTCCTTCCAGATTGTATCCCAAGAAATACTAGACGGCGAAGCCGCTGGAGGTGGAAGAGATAACAGCGGCGGCGAAGCCGCTGGAGGCGGAAGAGATAACGGCGGAGGCGAACCGTCAGCAATCATCAGATTTTTCATTTTGTCTGTGAGATCTTCACTCTCTCGGGCGCGGGCCCGCGCTTCTGTCCTAGCACGGATGTCGTCAATTAGTTTTTGATCGACCGGGCTAGAACGTCTTCTTACGCGCTGAGCGCGACGTCTTCTGGCCGACCTTTTGGCCGACTTCCGAATTTGATCTTTCATTTTTTCGGCCATAACTCTACGTCGCTCACGAGAAAGAAGCCGATCAGAAGGATACATAGGTCTATCAAATCCGTGCGTTCGCCTAAACGGATTTGAAGGATCTGGCGTCGGGCGTCGACCATCCGCATAATGGAAAGGTAATCTAACCGCGCTAGGCGAACGCATCGGCTGCGGCCGAATGTAGTCCGGCTGTTTTCGGCTAGCACGGGGTGGCACATCATCAATAACGACAATCTTCCTAGGACTCCGCACAGGACTCCTCCGTCGTCGTAGTAGTTTACGGCTACGTTCCCTCATACGTTCCGCGGCCTCACGGTTATGCGTTGCTTCTTCTCGAGCAATCAATGGTCGTCGCCCCCTTGCTTCCATCTCGTTCGCGAGTTCTCTTCTTAAATTTGCTAGTGATATCATTTATTATACAAAATGAAAATTATCCAGCTGGATCAGTGTTAAGTTAGAAAATCGAAAAATTTTACCATTTTTCAAAAATATAGCCAGTTACTAAAATAACATGGCAAACAATGAAAATCTTGCGTTGAATGTGAGGTCGGGGGCAAGTTCGTGCGATGAACGAGCCGGGAAACGTCGTAGAGTATGCATCAAAAAATCTGGTGATGATGAACAAGAAGATAGAAAAGTACAAATAAAACTTAATGAATTGCGTGCGCAATATCAGAAGACAAAGATGCAATCTGGAGTATTTGCCTATTTTTGGTATGATCCCAATCACCACTACTTTCACCAAAATTCACAACTTACTGCAGAGCATGCCCGTAGTTGGCCAGCCAACACCGGGCAAGCACGCTATAGAGCGCCTCCTGGCGCTGCCGGACTTTCCCCCCAAATGGCAAATGAAATTATAACTTTTGGAAGGCTTCTCAAGCATAAGAATACAGACGTATTTCGCGGTGCCGCCGGCGATGACAGTCCGTGGCTACGAACTATAAGTGGCGCTATTCCTCCTACAACTCAACCATACTCACTACCTGCACCAGAACGGAAATCGATGTCTAATTATATGATAGTGCAAATTGAATCCCCAGAAGCATTTTTCGTGGAGCTTCCGGACACTGGTATGGATATAGAACCCCTATCTCCGCTCACTAATAGCATCCTAGGTACTTACTGGCCGGTTGTTGATTGTGCAGTTGTAGCGACTCGCCCGGCTGCATCAAGGCGAGAATATTGTATTCCATGCGACCCAGCGCGGGGTGAAACTCTATATCGTCCACAGCCTCTTGATGCAGGAGATGGCGACAGTGTTCAAATTCCAATTTGCATGCTTTGGGGAGTCATGCCAAGCCAACCTTTGCTTCGTCCCCCCCGGTGGATACTAACACAAACTTTGGGAAAGATGGCAAGGTCAGCTGTTCAAGTCGGACCAGGTGCTCAGGCGGGTCCTCCACCACTTTGGAATCGAGTTAATCAAGCCGGAGCGTGGACAGCACATCCATTTAGACAACTAGTAGCGGCAGGTGAGAGCGGCGATTATGCGGTTCCGGCCGTAGGTTGTTGTTATGATGACCTGGACACTAATTGTAGTCATCATCGAGGTGTTAAGGATCAATGCATTGCTCAACCTAATTGCACCTGGAATTCCCAAACAAGGGAGTGTTTGCAAGGGGTGTTTGAGAACTCTTGTGCGAATGTAGCCTGCCCAAGAGGAAGTACACGAGTTGATTTTTCAGAACATATATTGGCAGCGCCTGGGGAAGAATGCTGTAAACCCATTCGCTCCTGTCTAGGCATGGGTTATTCCGACTGTATCTCCCATTATCACTGCAACTGGGATCAAGAAGACGAACGACCACGCTGTAAGACTAGAGCGTGTAATAAAGGAGATTGCGGAGGAGCATCAGTCACAACAAGCGTGGAAGGAACGGCTCCGAATTGCACTTGCATCTGCAAAGCTCCTGCTGTAGGTCAAAACTATTGCTATGTTGCAGATGCGCCAATACCTCCCAACCAGACTAACTGCTTGCGTCGTCTTAGCGATAGGTGTAGCGACCGTCGTCCCAGCAACATTGGTAATATCGATGAACTTGACGATTGTATAGCTTGCTTAGAAGAAGATTTAGCGGATGATGACGCTGCAGGATGCACTAATCATATACGGGGCTTGTTCTGCAATAATCTTACATGTTCAGGACACCCAACTCCGAGTTGTCCGGCGGGTCAAACGTTGAAACCGGACTTAGACACTACACTTAAATCCGACGGCTGTTGTGTAGCGTCGTGCGCGGGACAGTCGTGCCCGTGGGGCGAAGAACTCAAACCCAATCCAGAAACAATTCCTAGATCGCAGGGCTGCTGTATAGGCGAAAATTGCGAACACGCGATGTGTCCTCCAGGGTACAGAAAGAAAGCCAACCCAGCAACGATTCGGCTAACGGATGGCTGCTGCGAACGCGTGACTTACTCAGACAAACGCATTATAGGTGATTGCGATTCAATTCACCATGTTGCAATCGGATCAAATCAAGAAGAAACATGTTCAACCGCTGCGGCGATTAATAATGGTACGTGGCGTAATTGTCAGTGGGATGATAACGTTGGACCTTTTAATGATTGCGATTACGCAAGCGGGGACTTGGGCGCCGTTCAGCTACTTCCAGTCGGTCCTCTTCCGGACGCAACCATGCGTCCAACCGATCAGAAACACGTGTGGTACAAAGGCTTGCCTTCAGACTACAACGTTGTGGACGAGTGCACTGATGGATGCGAGCGTGCATGGGCTGGAGGGGTGTTATGCAGCGATAATTGTAAAAATAAAATTGATAAATACGGCAGAGTGTGCCAGTACATGAGTATTGGGGAAGGCGCCCTGATATGTGTGCCTCGGGTTTGGAATAGCGGCGACTCAAATGCTGCGAGTATGAATGCCTATACCGGTGGAATTCTTTCTACACCCAACTAATTTTGAAAAATGAACGATATTTTTAAAAATTGTGAAAAGTAAATATTATAAAATATGACTATGGCATTTTATAACCTAAACCACTTCATCAAGAAAAAATTCCAAGATGTCCTAAGCAAAAAGTACGTAGGAATTCTGACAGACGAAACTAGTATGAAGGCATATCGGCAGGCCTTTACATCGGCTACCGTCAACCCGTCGTCCAATTACGAGTTCTTCGAGCAGATGGGCGACGTGAGCGCGAACAAATTTCTTGTCTACTACTTCTACCAGCGCTTTCCAGTCTTGAAGTGTGCGCAGGGTGTTAAAGTAGTAGCTCGTCTCAAGATCAACTACGTGTCCAAGGACACTTTCAGCCGTCTGGCGAGACAGGAAGGTTTTTGGCCGTACATTCAGGCGTCTGATGAATGGAAGGACAAGCGGAGCAAAGATCTGTTAGAGGACGTGTTCGAGGCTTTTATAGGAGCGACGGAGTACATTATTGATAACCGAGTTAAGCATGGGCTAGGCGCGGTCGTTATCGGCGAATATTTGAAGAAGGTGTTTGATAACGAAGAGGTGTCTCTGAGGTACACCGATTTGTACGATTCCAAGACGCGATTAAAGGAGTTGTTCGACAAGTATGGAGGAGAACTCGGGCGTATAAAGTATACAGAAACTAAACAATTCGATTCCGAGGGTAACTCGACTACTACAAGTCGCATTATAAGATACGCCCAGCGGCGCGCACCGGAAACCTTGGGAATTGGCGTAGGGAGAGTAAAATCGGAAGCGCAGCGTGCAGCCGCCGAGGAGGCAATCCTCGAAATGCGTAAGAGGGGGTTCTACAAGGAAGAGCCTCCTGAATATGCCAAATTTAGAAATGGCTAGTAATAAATGAATATACTCAATAGACCAGTGCGCGACCACGATGCTGTAATGTTTGATATTGACAACACTTTGATATTTACCGACGGTCAACCAAACATCCCCGTAATTGAATTATTATTATATGCTTGGGACTTGGGATACCATATTATAATCATCACAGCTAGACCGGTTATACCTGAGACTATGGATTACACCAAATGGCAACTGCACCAGTATGGGATACCTTATCATCGACTATACCTAACTCCGGCCGAAAACAAAGGTAATGTGAAGAGAATGACGGGGTTGAGATATATCTTAAGTGTCGGAGACCAAGACACTGATCTAAGCGATACCTTGCACGCGTTGAAGATTGAGTAACTTATTTCTCGATCTCCTTCAGTTTTTTTATGAGGGCACTTTTCCAAATCTTTTCTTCTTTCGTCAATTTAGGCGCTGCTTCGCGAGGCGCCTTCGCCGCTGCTTTACGAATAGACTCTCGTGGCGCTCCAAATAAAGGATGAATAAACAGAAAATTTCTATATCGTGTAAACATTTTTATAATTTCAAATTTATTTTTTTAGACTTGGAATATTTGGGACTAAGTCCCATTGAAAATCGTCTATTTCCGGATCACTTTCATTTCTCCAAGTGACGTCTCCAGTTGTGCTAGGCCCTGCTCGTCCGAGAAAAAGAAGCGGTTTGTGGACTAACACTAGGTTAGACGGCCATAGGTCATGCCATGTCATGTCAATATGTTCCATGTGGTTCTTAGGAAGTTTCCAGTTTGCAACGAGTTTTTTCCCAAACTCGTGCTTCACCATGTACGCGAGGCCGCTGCCAACACCGCCCATCAATCGATAGAATTCAGGAGACTTATTACCTCGGTTGACATTTTTAGGACCGTCGACCATATCTACGTCGTAGGGGAAATTTTGAATGTTGAGCATAATCATATCAGCGCCAGTCTCGCTTGACCTTTTAATAGCCGAGAGGATTTTATTTTTGTCCATGTTTGCATTGGGATTGACCCGTGCATCGTCTTCGAAAATAATATAGTACTCACCTGGTTTTGTGCTTTTGATTCCGCTTTCGTTAGCCTTGATGTGGGCGAGTCTGCATCCTTCTCGTCCGACCGAGTGCAGTATTCCAGGGCTGCGCTTCAGATTTGGAAAAATCGGCTTAAGCGTGGTTTCGCATAGTTTTTTATTTTTCACATCTCGGTCTAGATTTATATAAAATGTGGGTACCCCCCCAGGAGGAATGTACTCTTCACCTTTTTTAGTTAGGCAGATGAGTATGGCTGATGCGGAAATGACAGATACTAGTACAGCTGCAGCTATGAGTTTATGTGTGTTTTTCATATTAAGTAGTAGTTTTATTATAATTAAAATTATATGTCTTCCTCTTCCAAACAAATTTTAGACACGCTCAATCGTATAGAGAAAAAATTGAACGAAATAGACAAAAAATGCGACGCGGTGAACGATCACGCAAACTTTGTAGAAGGTGTGTACGAAACATTGAGAGCTCCTTTGGATTTTATCACTACAAAGGTAAGCGCCTACATGCCTTCTACCCTAGAAGATGCTCCTCAATTACCATCTGCAAAAAAATATAAAAAAAATTAATTAAGTAAAATGAAGCCCCATAATTATATATATTTGTGCGTAATCGGAGTAATACTCGTCGCGTTGTTAGTATATTATAAAGTTGAAAATTTTCAACTGCCTACGTTTGATCGTAGATTTGTGCCGCATCCGTCTGCGACAAAATCTTTCCCGGTTGTTGACGACCCTTACGAAAACCTCAGACTAAACTCGGCAATATGCATGACCGAAGATGGTCAACTTTCGAACGTGTGCAATATAGACTACGTAGACGACCCATCCAACCAAGACGTTGCATCTCTGGCATGCAAAGGTCCCCGAAAGGACGCACAAACAGGAAACATAATAAATTGCGAATACAAAAGCCCCATTTTATTAAGTAACTTTCTTGATAATCAGAAGTGCGTGACAAAAATTCCAGGAAACATAAACGCTGGCATGGGGAATGTCTACTACACCGAAGACGAACTTGAACCTCGAATATGCTCGAAAGCATTAGCTGATAGTTCTGATAATAGGCTGAATATAGTTGAAATGCTTAAGCTTATACTGGTCAGTCCTGGCAGTGGGTACCCTAATGTATCCAATGCTATTTTTAGGACGACAACTCACAATAATGGTGTAGGTTTGGAAATGCTAGTAGACATTCAAAATGGCGGAGTATTCAGGTGGTACATTGCGAATCTGGGTCATGGCTATAAAGTAGGCGATACTATAACTTTGAGTGGAGGGAGAGAGAATGCTGTTTGGAAAGTTTTTAAGGTAGACGTCTTTCCAGCAGTCCTCCCTGTGACGGGTAAAAATATTGTAATACCAGACCAAGGAGAGCACCCGCGGGACGTAATAAAGTACCTATACAATCCGTATAATCTTGACAGAATAGAGTCTGAAACTGCTTTTAAAAATGCTTGCAATGCAGTGTGCACAAACGAAATTGATAGGTGCTACAACAACTGCTTCTCAGCTCAAGATGGCGATGTGTAGAAAAACAGTTTTCCGTCCCAGGACACAAACTCGTCATTGTGCTCGAGCAAATCAGAGTAATCGCCTACCTTTTCTACATATTCTTCGGCGTCGTCTAAATAATACCACGTTCCGTCTACATTTACGTACACACTGTAGTGGTAGTTTTCCCAAACTACAACGGCTGACAGTTCTAGAAGATCATGAAGAAGTGTCTCGTCCGGAACAACCCTCACGTTTTCATTATATTTTCCTCTTTCTAGCCTGGTGATGTCAAATATGACAAGTTCCGAGTCTTCAAAGTCTATCACATTTTCTTCTCCTATGACTTCGCTGAGGTTTTTTCCGTGAATTTTTTTCAAAGGCCCTGTTTCCAGATAGACGAGAGGGCTTTTGTCAGAATTTAAATATCTTATACATGGAAATAGTTCTACCAAGTATTCGATGAAAACCGACGGGTCGTTCATCCCGTCTTTGTCAAATCTTTCCGGGTTGTTTAGAACAGGACAAGCCATAGCAGACTTTCGGATATCATCGAGAGATAAGTAGTAGTTTGCCCCGCGTCTGTGAAGATTTAATTCGTTTGCTAATTTTATGATTGTAGATTGTATGTCGCGTGTAGCTTCTTCCGAAGTGGTTCCGCATATATTGTTATCTGGAACACAAAGAGGTGAACTATCTTCAAACACCTGTTTGATTTCGGGCGACGGGTCTAGAAACAGTGCATTAAGAACGACGTCCATGTAGCATGAGTCATCTTTATTTATTAGAGGTTGCAACCAATCCATTTCTTTATTATACTTTACTTTTGAAAATGATTATCATTTGCAAAATATATTATTATTAAAATGTTATCCGAAAATCAAACTTGGTCTTTAGTCAAAGAATGGCTCAGGGACGAGGATGGACTTGTTAACCATCAAATCAGTTCTTTCAATAATTTTATAAGATACGGAATCAAAGATGTCATCGATCACGAAAATACAATCAGTGTAAATCACGAGACCTACTCGTACTCTATAAAATTTTCCAACCCGCACGTAGGTAATCCTAGTGTTATTGAAGCTGATAGGAATTTACAACCATTGTTTCCCAAGGCATGCAGGCTTCGGGATCTGACTTACGAAAGTCCATTATTTGTCGATATCGACGAGACGGTAGTGTGCGCGGCTACTCAGCGCTCAGACACAACTTATCACAAGCGAGTAATGATTGCGCGCATTCCGACTATGCTTCGATCATCCAAGTGTCATTTGAGTAAGCTTAGCAAAAAAGACCGAATAAAGAAGGGAGAGTGCACGTGGGATAGAGGAGGATATTTCATTGTCAAGGGGAAGGAACGTGTTCTGATTTCCCAGATGCGTGGCATGTACAACCGGATTTTGGTCCACAAGAACAAAAGCACTTCTAAATATATATACTCTTCGGAAATGAGAAGTATTTCGACGGGTACCGGACATTCAGTGCTACTGACGTGCGGTCTCACGAATGATAGTAGACTCTTTTTCTCGATGCCATATGTCAAGGACCACATTCCAGTTGGCGTAGTACTCAAGGTTCTTATCGGGGATGATTGTTCTATAATGGACCTCGTGTTTCCAGGCGGTATAGACAAGTGGGGGATAGGTAAGGATGACCCTGCAAGCAAGGATATCGAGCATATTATCACGTGCGCGACGCGAACAATGAATGTGAAAACTCTTGAAGAATGTCTAGATTACATAGGGTCCAAAAGTATGTACGCGGTTCGTAAGGACGGTCGCTTAGAGTACGCGAGACAGGTTGTGCATCACGAGATATTTCCTCAATTGTTCAAGTCGGATCCGGATGAAGGAAAGCAATGGATTTTAGGCGCGTTCATTCGTAAGTTGCTTCTTACGTACTCTAAAATCAGAAAAGTGGATGATCGTGATGATTTTGAACTCAAACGAATTGACTCACCTGGACAGCTCTGCCTAGACCTCTTCCGCACTCTTTTCAAAAGATTTTCAAACACAATATACATTTATTTGGAGAAAAAGAAGCATCGCAGCCCGGATGCGGTGTCCTTTCTTACTAGATTAAGTCTCATCACTAAAGGGATTGCATATTGTTTTCAGACTGGAAACTGGGGGGTGAGGAAAAGTAATTATGTCCGACAGGGAGTGTCGCAAGTTTTGTCCAGACTTACATTTGGTGCTACACTGTCTCACCTAAGACGCATTTCCATTCCCGCTGCAAAAGAGGGAAGAAACAGCAAGTTGCGTCAGATTCACGGTTCCCAGATCATGTTTGTAGCCCCCTGCGAGTCACCGGAAGGGCAGGGAGTTGGCGTAGTGCTTAACTTGTCTTTATTGACCACTATCAGTAATAATGTCCCTACGTACATGATTCGGGAAGAGGTCATTCGGGCGATCAATGAAGAAAAGTCGTGCACTCGAGTTCGCGACCCGTATGCAATTCTTCTCAACGGAACTTGGATTGGTCAAACCTTCTCGCCGCACGAGGTATCATCACATATGCGTCCTCTTTCTCCGAAGACAAACTTATTGAAACAAGTGTCTGTAGCAGTTGACCCTGTAGAACGAGAGGTCAGAATATGTTCAGACTCTGGACGATTACTCCGGCCTGTTCTTGTCACGGAAAAGATCAAACAATTCGAGAAGTTAGTCTCTTGGGCCGACGCTGAGAGCACGGGGCTAATCAAATGGATAGACAACGCGCATGCGGCGCAATCGAACATTTCCTTTGGAATCACGGCTCCGCAAAAAAATGCTGAATACACGGAGATTCACCCTTCTTTGATGCTCGGAGTAATGGGCGCGATGATTCCATTCCCCGATCACTCCCAGGCTCCTAGAAATGCTTTTCAGGCTTCTATGGGAAAACAGGCTATGAGCATGTTTGCTCTCAGTCTGCACAATCGAGCAGACACATGTGTACACGTTCTCGATTATGTTCAAAAGCCTCTCGTGACGACCAAGGCTGCTGATATTATGGGATTTTCAGATATGCCTTCAGGAATAAACGCAATCGTCGCGATCGCATGCTACACTGGAATGAACCAGGAAGACTCTGTGATTATGAACCAAAGCGCCATTGACCGAGGACTCTTCCACGCAACCACGTATAAAACACACACTGCAGAGGAGAAAAAGGAAGGATCATACCAGTACTACAAATTAGGACCTGTGCCGCATCAGCACAGAAAAAACGGGTGGGACTACAGCAATCTAGACGAGACCGGAGTAATTCGAACGCGAACGAAAGAAGGAAGGGCTGTCAAGGTTGACCGAGACACTGTTCTAGTAGGAAAGCTATTTATGCATTCCTCTAAAAACTCTCCGCAAACTATTACAGATTGTAGCTTAGTTGCTAAAAAAGGAGAAGACGGCTACGTCGACCGAATAGAAGAATCTCTCTCGCCAGATGGGTATAGAATGGTCAAAGTCATAGTCAGAAAGTCAAGGATTCCTGAGATAGGAGACAAGGCCGTTTCGAGAGCCGCTCAGAAATCTACAATAGGCATGGTTTACCGACAGGAAGACATGCCATTTACCGCGAGTGGAATGGTCCCTGATATGATCATCAACCCTCACGCAATGCCCTCTCGCATGACTATCAACCAACTTTTAGAGTGCGCTCTAGGAAAAACATGCGTCGCCAAGGGAGAGTTTGGAGACTGTACTGCATTTAGCAACCCGGGCATCGCCCAGAAAATCTCAGACGAATTAAAGCGACTGGGGTACGAAGACTGCACAGAAGTTTTGTACAATGGATTTACTGGAGAGAAACTGGATGCTCGAATTATGATGGGTCCTACCTACTACCAAAGGCTCAAGCACCTTGTCTCGGATAAAATGCACGCGCGCGCATGCGGCATGGTAACTACGCTCACACGACAACCGCCCGAAGGACGGTCTAGGAACGGAGGACTGCGCGTAGGAGAAATGGAGACATGGAGCCAGATGGCCGCAGGTTGTTCTAGATTTCTGAAAGAACGCGTCTTTGACTGCTCAGACTCGTTTACAGTGATCGTTTGCAAAAAGTGCGGACACATAACCAACTCCGCGAAGGTATGCAACTCGTGCAAAACAGACAACATCCAGAAGGTAAATCTGCCTTACTCAAGCAAACTGTTGCTTCAAGAACTACAGTGCGTAGGAATCAAAATGAAATTAGTAACCAGTTAAAAATAACAAATAAATTATAAATAATAATATAATAATGTGTGGAATTTTTTATACATCTGCTTCTCCAATAACAAGTGTCGTTGCTGCATCTCGCACGCTTTCAAGCCGAGGTCCTGACGCCTCAGCTGAACAAACTATCGACGGAAAATTCTTCGCTTTTCACCGACTCTCAATAAATGACCTTTCCAGTGCCGGAATGCAGCCCTTTGTGACGGAGAAGTTTGTTTTTATTTGTAACGGAGAAATCTACAACTCCGAACATCTTCGCACCCTAACCGAAGGCACTCATTTTATGTCCAAATCGGACTGTGAAGTTATCCCTCACTTAATTATGAAATACGGAATAAACACAACTCTCGCGTTAGTAGAAGGAGTATTTGCCTTTGTATTTTATGACAGAACTAAGAATAGAATAATATCTGCCAGAGATGCAATAGGGGTGAAAAGTTTGTACATCGGCACGCGCGACGACGAAGTCACGGTGTCCTACGATTCTCCTATCGTGATCGCCAGCGAGCTGAAAGCTATCCATCCTATATGCGCGACAGGATCAGTGTCGCAATTTCCAGCCGGTCACTACTACGATTCTAACACCAAATCTTTGGTGAGATGGGCGAATCTCAACTTTACACCTAGACAAGCGCAAGCAATAAACAAGTACGCAAATACCGATTGTATCATGAACACAATCAGAAAGCTTCTTATAGAAGCCGTGCGCATCCGCCTCGAAACCTCGGACAGACCCGTCGGATGCTTCCTTTCGGGTGGACTTGATTCAAGCATAGTAGCAGCTATCGCGGCCAACCTATCAATCGGTAAACAAATTAAAACATTTTCTGTAGGAATTGAGGGCGCGACAGATCTCAAGGCCGCCAAAGAAGTAGCAAATTGGATAGGCTCGGAGCACCACGAACTGATTGTTACGGAAGAGGAGATGCTGGGTGCAATACCACGCACGATTAAGAGAATTGAAAGCTACGACGTTACTACTGTGCGCGCATCTACGCCGATGGTACTCCTTTCCGACTGGATAAAAGAAAATTTTTCAACAACTGTCCTGTTCTCAGGGGAAGGCGCGGACGAATTGTCCGGAAGTTACAAGTACTTTGAAAAAGCGCCCAGTAACCGCGAATTTCAAAAGGAAAGTGTCAGATTGGTTAAGGATCTGCAATACTTTGACGTTCTCAGGTGTGACAAGTCCGTGTCTGGCGCCGGGTTAGAGGCCCGGACTCCTTTCTTCGATATGAAATTCGTCAACTTTTACATGAGACTGGACCCAAAATTAAAGCGGACGAAAGGAACAAGAATTGAAAAGCAACTTTTACGCGACGCTTTCCGCTCAGGAGATCTACTTCCTCCTGCCCTTCTCGATAGAAGAAAGGAAGCCTTTTCTGACGGGTGTTCGAGCATGACTCGTCCCTGGTTCAAAGTCATACAAGACCATGTAGAGAAAAAAATATCCGACTATGAATTCAAGTTGTTAAAGGATAAATTTATTTTCAACAGGCCTTTGACGAAAGAAGGGTTCTGGTTCCGAACTATATTCGAAAAGCATTATCCAGATAGAGGGAATGTTGTTCCGTATATTTGGAGACCGAAGTGGTGCCATGGCATGACGGATCCAAGTGCTCGCCTCATTAGTTAAACATAAAAAGTATAGTATAAACATGGATGATCTATCAAAAAAAGGACTGTACATGCTTGTGTACACTCCGAAGTTAACCATGGGCGAAAGTAATTATTATACACAGATAAAAATTGGAAGAACTGGCACCACGTTTAAGAAACGTTTCCAGGGCTATAAAGGAAGCAACAAAGTGACTGCTGATGTAGCCGTACATCTTTTCCCATTGTACGTTCCTGACGGGTGCACTTCTTCTTACGGGTTCGAAGAAGAGGAAAAAATTCTCAAGCAGAAAATTAAGGATTTTGTTAATTGCAATCCAGCGGTTGCAAGAACCAAAACCGCACTTTCAGAGCATTATTTTGTAAAAACCGAGAGGTCGCACAAGTTCATCAAAATAATTTTAGACGGAATTGAAATTATCAAAAAAATAAATTCCAAATACAAACCAAAGGTAGTAAAATGTAAAGAAAAAGAAAAAGTGAAAGAAAAAGAAACAGTAAAATATTTCCTATCGTCGCTTTGGAGATTCGCATATAAAGCCAAATAACTAATTTTTACATTTTCTATTTTTTTGAATAGAAAAATTAGACTAATTAACAAGAGCAAGTAGCGGCCGAACAATCACAAGGAGATGTGGACGAGGGAATGAAGCAATTGCACGGACACTGAGTGTAGCACACTTCGGATGGACACTGCGGATGGGAATTCTGACACTGATTCTCGCTCACGGTAGAGTTACCGAGAGTAGGATAAGAAGCATAATTTGACAGTCCGCACGCATTTTTTACATTACGGGACAAATACATGTATCCGTCAATGCCCCATGTTTTATCCCATGAGTTGCGAATAATCCAATAGTCGAGCGACTTCTTCTGTCCGTCTACGAGAAAATCGTCAGTGTTGTAGCCTACTACCGCTACGCCATGATCCAGGGCTCCGGGATCCGAAGAGCATCCTCCCTGCGATTCATCCGGCACATAGACTCCGCCGGCGTAAGTTTGCCAGTCAAAGTTGGCATCAACTCCCACGGATACTACACCTACCGTCGCAACCGCACTCTGAAGGGCGTGGTCGCATCCTTGGGTTAAATCGACGTGTCCAGTGACATCTCCAAGGCCGGGGCCATCTGATGCAAACGCGCAATCGCCGTCCATCGCGGTGTAAGCGTATTTGTTTTCCAGGTCAGTAGCACCTTTCTGAGAGCTAACAATGTAATCAAATGCGGCGTCCATGAGACCTCCCTCGCAGCCGTCGCAGCACTCGCCACCACTGACTTCAACGCCCTGCACACAGTCGACCAAATCCTGCTCCGAGAACGAAGTGAGATTCTTGTGCTTCAAGGCATATTGGCCCTCCAAAGACGCAATTGCGGAAAACGCCCAGCACGACCCGCACTGTGCCTGGTTCTTAATCGGATTTACGATTCCGTGCTCTCGCCAGTCGACAGATTTTGGCAAGTCGGACAGATTGAGCATGGATGGCGGATACGTAGTAGAAGGGCGCGGATAAATAACACGGTTCAAACCGTTGTATGTGACTTGAAATTCAGAATCAGTCTGATCGGAGAATTGATTAAGCCCCATCTTCCAGGACTTGTTTTGCAAGTTGTGCTCATCAATTGCGCATTTATTATCAATCCAAATTTCGCGGCGAACATTTTCGACCTCCTCGGAGGGATAAGTGACGTTCCAAGACTTCTTCCAGTCCTGGAATTCTACAAAGAGGTCAGGCAGATCTACAGTATGAAGAGAGGCGGCAGCCATTGAAAAAGCAGAGGCAGAAATAAGAGACAGAAAAGAAACGGCAATTGCCGAGGGTTCTAAGGTTATGAGATCTAGCATTTATTGTTATATATTGTTATTTTTAAGCAAACTGTTCGCGAATCTTGGCAAGCTTTGCCTTTGCATTGTCCGCGGCTTCCGTCACAGTAGCTAACTCTGATCGGAGCATAGCAATTGTTTCCCGGAGACTTTCGACTTCTTTTGTCTTGTCATGAAAGAGTGAATGCACTGCGTCTAGCAATCGGTGAACTTCTCCTTCCTTTGGCTTCTCCTCATCTGACTTGGGCTTCTCCTCTGACTTGGGCGTTGGCTTCTCCTTTGGCTTCTCCTTTGGCTTCTCTTTTGGCTTCTCTTTTGGCTTCTCTTTTGGCTTCTCTTTTGGCTTCTCCTTTGGCTTCTCCTTTGGCTTCTCCTTTGGCTTCTCCTTTGGCTTCTCTTCTTCCTTCTCTTCCTCCTCTTCTTCCTCCTTCTCTTCTTCCTCTTCTTCCTCCTTTTCTTCTTCGGACGATTCTACGAGCGACGGGCAGATCTTAAACTTCCATTTATCACACAGGTCGAGAATATTGTCTACTACTTCAATGTCGTCCCCATCATCGTCTAGGCGTCCAATTACGACCTTGTCCTTTTTGGACTTGAAGACGAGGCGCGACTCGGGGTGCCAGATAGTGTCGTGAGATTTGAGCTTTTTGAGAATAATCTTTGGCATTGTTTTGTTAATTTTCGATTATCTTTTTAGATAATCATTTTTCACGAGTCGGCTTATAAAGCGAATTATTTCAAAGAAATATGAATATACGAAATCAAATAACGGAACTTTTAAACGCAGATTCACCGATTGTTTTATCTCTGGACTCAGGCGAGGCAGAACTTCAAACAATGCCGGATGAAAAGTGGAATAAACTTAGCCGGTCTAGGAAAAAAAAAGTAAAGAGTCTTGTGAACAAACGAAATCAAAAAACATTAGACAAGGTAGACGATGCTGATCTTGAAAAGTTATTAACAGACGTTTCTAAAAAAGTAATAATAAAAAAGGAGAAGGAGGAAAAGACGCCCAAGAAGAAGGAGAAGAAGGAGGAGAAGGAGGAGAAGGAAGAGGAGAAGGAAGAGAAGGAAGAGGAGAAGGAAGAGAAGGAGGAAGAGAAGGAGGAAGAGAAGGAAAAGAAGGAAAAGCCCAAGAAGGAGAAAGAGGAAAAGAAGGATGAGAAAGAGGATGAAGAGGAGGAAAAGCCCAATGAGAAAGAGGATGAGAAAGTGGAGGAGAAGGTAACTGAAAAGGATAAGATTGAAGCAGCTGTTATAATTCAGAAATTCTGGCGCAAGAAGAAAGGAAAGTCTGTGCATCAGGACAAGGATAAAGCAGCTGTTATAATTCAGAGATTCTGGCGCAAGAAGAAAGGAAAGTCTGTGCCTCTAGACAAGGATAAAGCAGCTGTTATAATTCAGAGATTCTGGCGCAAGAGGAAAGGAAAGTCTAGCACAGAGCAAAAATCTGTTCCATCTAAATCTTCAGAAAATGAAAATACTGGATTAGATAACGATTTAGACCTTACTCCAAATTTTGTAAACACATTTTTTTCGTACATCGAATCTTTGACAGATAAACCTGCAGAGGTAAAACTTGAAGACAAGGGAGAAGCAAAAGCTAATTCTAATTCTGCTACGGCTACTCCAGACTATTCAGATCCTTCTGTGTTCGGCGGTACAGATCTTCCACCAGGGTGGGAGGAACACACGAGTACGAGCAGCGATCCAGGTAAAAAATATTACTATAATTCATCCACCGGAGAAACTACGTGGGAAAGACCTACAAAATCATCTGGTGATGATCTTCCAGAAGGGTGGACGAAGCATGTTAGTACGTCATCTGATCCTGGGACTTATTATTATCGAAATGAAAAAACTGGAGATGTGCAGTGGGATCACCCGGGCGAGGATAAGAAGGATGGAGATGGGGATAAGAAGGATGGAGATGGGGATAAGAAAGATGGGGATGGAGATAAGAAAGATGGAGATGGGGATAAGAAGGATGGAGATTCCGATGAACTTCCGCCAGGTTGGACAGCTCACGTCAGCGAGAACAGTAGGCCGGGTGAGACATATTATTACAACGAGAAGACCGACGAAACCGTATGGGAAAAACCAACTATGCCAGAGTCGAGTAAAAGTGAAAGTGAAAGTGACTCATCGTCCCCGATAAGTGCTACGCATGCGGTTTTACCAAATGAGTGCTACAAGTGTAAGAGTAAGAATAACTTAAAACTCAAGACTTACAAACTTGAGAAGGATAGAGCAGTGCCCGTGCATTTTTGTTCGTTCAAATGTTTTGAAGGTGTAGAATTTTAATTGTTGATATAATAAATGAACACACTGAATTCCGTACAAACTACTCGTTCAAGCACCGGCGGCGGTTCCTGCAACGGCGCCGGTAAGCGTTATGCTACCCTTCAGAGCCTCGGCGTATGTGCCGCGTGTCCGGCCGCTCCACCTTGCGTTAATCCTTGCGGGCCAGGTCCAGCCCCCGCTCCTCCGCGGCCAGCTCCGCAGCCACCTCGGCCAGCTCCTCGGCCGGCTCGGCGCCCGGTTCCCCGTCCTGCCCCTGCCCCTGGCCCAATTGTAGCGCCTCGTCCCCGTCCGGCCCAAAGACCTCGTCCCCGTCCGGCCCCCCGTCCTTAAATTAGAGACTTAGAAACTTGATTTTTTTTCATAAAATTTATGAAAAAAAAATATGTTACGAAATTGATTTCGGAAACACCTGGTCTAATATCTGATGTCATATCACTTGATAATTCTATGCGGGCCGCGCTCAGTGCATCCGAAGACGTGAAGGACCTGAAACAGAGACTTGAATATATGAAAAAAATCCAGTCTGAGTCGGTAGATCCTAACAACGACGTGTGGAAAGACGCTATGCAAAAGGTAGAATATGAAATACAAAAATTAACTCACAACTCAACACTGCGCATGTATCTGGTCGAGAGCGCAGAGATAGTAGACAAATATAAGAAAATATTGAAGCAGCCTATAAAGATGTCTTTTATGGGTCCAATTAAAATTTCATCGAACGAAAAAAGCAAGCTAGAGGATGCGTATTCTAAGATTTACGAAAAATATCATAAATTTGTACACTCCGCCTTGTCAGACGTCGTGAAGAAAAAAGAAAATACGACCGAAGAGAATACGCCGGAATGTACTACAGACGGATGCAACTCGACTGATTTCAAGACTATCAATGAAACTATTGTTTGTGACAAATGTTCATGTGTGCAAGCGTCTACTATATCTACTACATCTTATGCTGACATAGACAGAATTAATGTTTCTACACGGTATCTCTACGATAGAAAAGTTCACTTCCGCGACTGCATTTTACAATTCCAAGGAAGACAGAATGTTACAATCGACAAAAGCGTGTACGATAACCTCGAGATTGAGTTTGATAGACATCACTTGCTCGTGGGCGACAAAAATACTCCTGTTCACATTCGGTTTTCTAAAATTACAAAGGAACACATCTCAATGTTTTTGAAAGAATTGAGACTTTCCAAGCACTACGAAAACGTGCAACTCATTCATTTCAATCTGACTGGGAAGCAACCGCCCGACATCTCCAGACTTGAAGGAGTGTTGATATCGGACTTTGAGCAGCTGACCATGCTCTACGACGAAGTATACAGGTATGAGTCTAGAAAGAACTTTATAAACACTCAATATGTTCTTTTTCAGCTTCTCAAACGGCACAAGTATCCTTGCAACGTGTCTGACTTTTCTATTATCAAAACCAGTGAGCGCCGAGCTTGGCACCATCGAGTGTGTAAAAATTTATTTAGTAAGCTGAATTGGAATTTTACTTCAGTTTAATAAACGAATGTCGTTCACTCTTACACAAGAAAAGATATATCCAGATAATACAACAACGTTGATAGTTAAGACACTCGCTGTCCCCTATGCGTATTGTGAAGGAAAAACCTCTCTTACAACAGTCATATTTGAGTCACTTAATACTAGTCCAGAAACAGTCGAGGCTGCGGCTGAGGCCATCCAACGCCGCATGGGCATAACGCTATCCGATTTTTCCAGCCAACTGGCAGAGTTTGTGGTACATTACACAGAAGTGATTAAGCCCAAGGCCTTTCAAGACTGCACCTCGCTCACGTCCATCACGCTGCCGCCCAAGTCGCTCACGACTATTGGGCCCAGTGCCTTTCGGGACTGCTCCTCGCTCACGTCCATCACGCTGCCCGAGTCGCTGACGACGATCGGGCGCTGGGCCTTTGCCCGCTGCTCCTCACTCACGTCCATCACACTGCCTTCCAGATTGACGAAGATTAATCCAGGGACCTTTGAGAGCTGCTCCTCGCTCACGTCCATCACGCTGCCCGAGTCGCTGACGACTATTGGGTTCAGTGCCTTTCGGGACTGCTCCTCGCTCACGTCCATCACGCTGCCCGACTCGTTGACGACGATTGGGGGCTATGTCTTTTTACGGTGCTCCTCGCTCACGTCCATCACGCTGCCCGACTCGCTTAAGACGATTGTGGGCAGCGCCTTTATCGGCTGCCGATTCAATCTCGACATACACTGGTGCGATCAAACTTTCCTTCCCCGAGACGTGGCCAACGGCACCTTACAAAACGCCTTGAATGGAGGGTGCAAAAGAGACAGAAAGCGCAAGCGCGATGATGAAGCGGGCGGTGCCAAGAAACGTTCATTTACAGACACCTTTAGATAAATTTTACTGACTCTGGACTTATAATTTTGACCTGTTGATTACAACGTGATGCAATTTTCTCATGAATGTAAACTACTAGTACAACAGAAATCCAAAAAACGATGACCGACATTCTTATAAAATAAAAAAATAAAACAATCAAATATCATTTTAATTAAAAAAATAAACTGCCTGGTTGTAATGGAAACGCGCCTCAATCCGAGGAGATCACGGTTCAAATCCGTGGGCGGTTAACATAAATTAAAAATACTTATTTTTGATTTATCTATCTTTTATTACTTTCTAATCTACCTTCAACGTATGCACCATAACTGGCTCCGTCCTCCCGATCCTGTTAGCCCTCCCGATCACCTGTGTTCTGGTCGACTCGCTCATACTATTAAACATTATCACATCTGTAGCGGCCTGAAGATTGACCCCTGCCGTGTTTGCGAGATTACTCAAAAACACGACCTGCATATCGCCTTCCTGGAAGGACTTAATCATCTTGGTGCGAGTAGACGAGTGTCCCTTAAGTTCGCACCAGCGGATGCCTAGTTTTTCCATACATTTCTGGATGCGACGGAATCCGCCCGAGTATTGGGAGGCAAGCACAAACTTTGCTTTCGGATTTTGTTCGAGGCGCTCCTTAAAGATGGCTTCCATACATTCCAACTTAGTAGGAGGACCCTTCTTAGCTTCTCCGGCTCCAGTTCCAGTTCCAGTTCCAATGTGAACCAGGCAGGACGGGTCTACAACGACGCGGCAATTCGGGCAGTTGTTGGAGTGTGAAGTAATCCAAGTCAACATACATCCGCCGCAGAAGAGCTTGCCGCATTCGGGCTCCATCACTGGTTCGTGTAGGTCGTCAAGGCAGATCATACACGAGCCTTGGAGATCGTCTTCTACAGTTTCCTCTAGTTGCGTGAGTTGATCGTCGATATCGGTCAGTCGGTCGGTCCATTGCTTCTTTGCACTGTCGGTAGTAGCCCTCCTCAAGTGAAAGACAATTTCGTCCCGACGCCGCTTCTTCTTAGCCCTGATAACGTCGACTATGTTATCCTTGGAGGAAGATCGACCGCCCATCGCGGAAATGGCGCCGCTGATATCTCCCGCTTCTATCTGGGAAAGCACGTCGGCCGAAACGATTCCTCTGAGGCCCCTGACAAGAGGTTGGGCGCAGATGTAATCTCGCATAATGGCGTGCGGCATTCCGAAACTCTGTTCGACAAATGGCGTAGGGTTTCGGACGGTAAACAACATTAGGCCGTCATTTTTGGTGGAGTAGTAGGAGTTCTGCCCCGATAAGAGGTGAAACAATTTGCCTACCCAGTTTGATCCCTGGGAATACGCTACACTGCCTGGAGTTGCCGTGATAAACCAGGCAAATCCGCAGATAGGATACTCCATACTAGGAATTTTCAAGTGAGCGGGCTCGTCGAACACAAATCTCTTCCAGGCTACCCTGTGGTTGGTTTGAACGACCAACCGGTAGAAATTCGGAGTGCAGATGACTACGTCGTAGTCAAAATCTTCCCGGGTGATAGGGGAACACATCTTTTCTACGGTCTTTTTGTTTTTTACGACAAGAACACGTAGAGAAGGGGCGAATTTCAGATCCGAGATCCATTGATCTACGCAGCTGAGAGAGGCTACGATAAGAGTAGCGTTCACGCGTTTTACGTAGTTTGTGAAGCCATACTCGAAGAGACCGCATTTTCTGGATGTTTCTATAGCCATTGGAATAGAGATATCCCAAGGCATTTTGTCTCTCGCGATAAGAGCTACGACGCTCAAAGTTTTGCCGTATCCTACTGGATCTGCCTGTATGCCGAACTCGCGTTTAAGGTATCGCTGGTTCGCGTTATCTGGGATTTTGTCGTGCATATTGCTCGTTGTCAACCCCAACGTATGAATAGACGATGCAGATGGATTGGGGTTGTCCGTGTGGAGCGCGACCGTTTCCTTTTTCTCGAATCTTTCCATATCGGCAACCGACTTGAGCTGATGCGGAAATAGCTTCCTAGTTATTTCCTCGGGTTGGTCCGGGAGAGCCCCATCAAACCAAAGATGAGCTGAGGAATCTTCCGGGAGCGGAGTAGATGGCGGACCTACACAACCGCGATTTTTCAGGGGCGTAAAACCTAATAGATCTTGAATTGACATTTTGTTTATTTTTTACGATTTTCAAACATCTTAACCATTTTGGAAAAATAAAGCCAGTTACGCAAGATCTGAAATAGTAGCCGACGCTTTTGCTACTTCGTCAGAGGTGAGGGACAAAATATATTCAGCAGCTTCTGCCTCGAGAACAAATGCTGAAATGTTTGCGACGGCTTCTTTCATTAAATTTTTTGCCTCCAGTTGAGCAGCACTGCATCTTCTAATATTCTTTTCATGTTTAGCTACCGCATGCGCGGCCTGTATATCTACACTCACGAATTTCAAATGTTCACGGTTATCGTTTCTGATCTTTTTAATTTCTTTAATTTCTTTTTGGATAGCTTCTGAGATAGAATGCATTTCATTAAGAATAGAGTCTATGTACGCTTCATATTCCTGCTTTCTAGGCTCGAGCTTTTCAGATACAGGAATATTTAAAATCATGTGAAGGTGGGTTTCAGCAATGTTGGCCTTCCTATACACATGAGGTCTGCTAACAAAATCTGGATAATCTACCGCAATTCTTAATCCAAGTTTGTGATATTTTCTAGTCTTCCATTTTCTTTTACGAGCGGCAGTGTAGACGTAATGTCCTTTCATAATATTTAAATCTGAAATTGGCCCGTCTCGTCCGCTACGTTCAATAATTCTGTCGGCTTGGTCATACATGCCCTCGTCGGAATCGACCGGCATTACAGGATCCACTTGAAGAAGAGGCACTACACTCCTACCTGCAACTACACGCATACGGCTTGGAATATAAACCCATAAATTGCCTAGATCTATAAATATAACAGTACCCTCATACATGTAAGCTCTACGTGGGGTAAATCCACGATTTCTAAAAATAGTTAACAGTTTAGACAACGGAGTTTTTTTCGGTTGGTCACTTGCCATTTTCAAAAATAACACAATCTTTTTAAATCCAGTTTTGAATTTAAAAAACAAACTATTTAACGAGAGCGGGATTTGCGAGAGCGGGATTTGCGGGAGCGGGATTTGCGGGACCGGGATTTGCGGGACCGGGATTTGCGAGAGCGGGATTTGCGGGACCGGGACCGGGACCGAGAACGCTTACTTCTTCGCTTTTTCTTGCGGCACTGACGAGCACCGACGTGGTGCTTGAGGCGACCTTTCGACTTGCATGTGCGACGCTTTCTGCAGCGGCGTCCCTTAGGCGGAGATTTGAGCTTACCATACTTGCAACTGCGGCGGCTACGCTTGCGGCTTCGGCGCTTGCGCGACTTGCGCGACTTGCGGCGCGACTTGCGGCGCGACTTCTTACAGTAATGCCAGCGGCCCTTCTTCTTATACGGAGACTTCAGCTGACCAGACTTGCATGCCTTACCAACACGCCTGCAATGATGCGTTTTGCGAGAGCGACTCTTACCCGGGCTGCATTTTTTACGGCGCCGTCTGCTCCTGCGAGGAGAACGACGTTTAGAGGGAGATTTGTTAGATGCCATTGTTTATTTAAAGCTAATATTATTATTTATTTTTATTTTTTTGAAAGAGGTCTGTCATATTAATTTAATTTATTAAAATTATATGCCTTTTTCAATTCAGTGCTCGTAGACTCCTTAACAAGTCTAGCTAAAATTTCTGAAAAACCGTCTCTCCCATTTAAGACGTCTCGAGCCTGTATCATCCGCATGTTATCCGCTTTGATTGCAGCGCGCTTCCGTTTATATACTACTTTAACACCCTTTTTCTGTAGCTTTTTAAACGCAGCCGTCTTTTTCAGAGCTTTGAACTCTTCTTTGCTTCCGTCTACACACACCTTGAGTTTATGATTTTCATACGTGCCTCCTGGTTCAATCTTTTTGACAACTTTCTTCAAGTCACTTGCATCCGTGTACAAAATTTTCTTCTTCTGCATCCCCAGGTCTACTTCCTTGATTTCTTCCCTGCACAACTTATTGAGATCGACTTCTGCTATAATATTTCGTTCAGACTCTCCAAAAGCAACTTGTAGGGCGCTTCCCGGATAGAACACATTTGGTTGGGGAGTCTGATTCTGGTGAATGTGGCCTGTTATTACAAATGGCCAATCGTCTTTCCATTCATCACCGTGCTCGGATACTATGCTACCCATCTTTACACCCTTAATTTCCTGGTGGGCGAAAATTACATCGGCATCTGGCCAATCCCCCCCTGTGTTGAGTGCCTCTACGAATCGTCCATTAGGGACGTAGGGTACCATGAAAACCGTCTTGTCTTCCCATATTTCTTCGATTACCTCGTCTACTACAGTTATATTTTTGTTAGTTTTCAAGGCATTCATCCAGTGATTTTGTGTGAGAAACTGGGAATTGTTTATCAAGTCGTGGTTCCCTACCAGTACATAAGTAGGAGAAATTTCGGCCAATTCGTTGAGAAAGTTAACAGCGACATTAAGGGCTGTTGAATGTACTCTTTCGTGATCATGAAGTACATCTCCCAGAACGACAATTGCATATAAATTTTCCTTCTGTTTTTTCACATGTGCACTACATTTCTGGATGAAAATTTTGACTTCGTCCATATTGCTCATCTGAAAATGGGGATCTCCTATGATAATAATAGTAGACATTTTCTAATATAGAGATTAAAAAATATATATCATTTTTATTTAAATGTGCTAGTCCAAAGTATGCAGCAATTTTGGGAAACTTCCGCGCGTCTTTCTCTTTCGTCCAAGGCCCTTCTTCTTTCTCTCTCCCTTGCTGCTGCCCTCTCCTCGTTTAATCTTATCACCTCGTTTAATCTTATCACCTCTCTTCGTCTCATTTCTCTTGTCGTATCTTCCTTTGTTTCTTCATTCCAGGTCTTTTCTTCCTCTTTCCTCCTACGACTAGCTGAACGATCAGCGCGAAATTGCATAGTATTTAAGATGCCTGTCATATTTCTTGGAGAGATAGAGATAGAATGTCTGTTTTGTTGGTGTTTGGGACTAGTTTCTACTCTCCCCCTTCCAATAGGCCTGGAAGGCGATGTCGCTGTAGATTCATGAGCAAAAAATATACCGTCGCCGTCTGATTCAAATTCCGTGTCTATAGCACTATCAGTCTGCGTATCTGTATCATACCAGCTCGGCATCCAGTTGTCGGGCACCTTCGACTCCGCCGCCTCCGCCCGTGCCGCCATCTCTCTCTTCATCATCTCCTCCAAATCCTTCACCATAGCATTGCAATTATTTAACTCTTTGAAGTTTTCTTCTTCCCCTCCTTTATCAGGATGATGTATGAAAATATTTCTCTTGAAACACTTTTTCCATTCTTCCTCTTCTTCACAAAATCTCTCTTTGCATGTTTTTAATAAACGAATTAGTTCTTCTCTGTCCATTTATTATATAAAATGATTATTCATAAGAGATAAATAGAGATACAAAAATGGGTATTAAGAATCTTACTAAATTTTTATCTGAAAAGTATCCCGAAGTCTTTGACCGAAACGTCAAGCTAGACGAATACGCCTTCAAGAAGATTGCAGTAGACACCGCTATTTTTATGTGCAAGTTCAAAGCGTCCAATGCCGACGCGTGGCTTGACTCTTTTGCGTCTCTAATTATATGGATGCGACGTGCAAATGTCCATCCTGTTTTCCTTCTAGACGACGGAATGCCGCCTGAAAAGGCCGCGGAAAAACGAAAGCGTGCAGAGTCCAGAAAACGTCAGGAAGACCGAGTAGAATTTCTTTCCAGGGCAGTAGAGGAGTACGGTGAACGTGGTGGATTTGAGGGAATGCGAGAGGACAGTGCAGTCTTGCTAAGAGAAACATTTGCCAAGGAAATCAAGAGAAATGGGCCGACGTCTGTAGGAAGAAAGAAAACGTTGCTTCTTAGCCCGAGCGCCGCATCGGAATTTGACATCTACGTAGTAAGAGAGAAGCTCGCCCGAATGCAGAAGCACATGTTTACAATCACGCCGGATGACTATGAAAATCTCAAGAAGCTCCTGGACGTTCTACGCGTTCCGTGGGTGTTGGCACCGGGAGAAGCCGAAAAGGAATGTGCAAGAATGGTGAGGCATAACGAGGCCGCTGCGGTGTTGTCTGAAGATAGCGATTGTTTGGCCTATAAGGCATCTACGTTCCTATGCAAGCCTGACTTCTACTCAAAAACCGTGAAAAGAATCACGTTCGCTCATCTTCTAGAAACTGTAGATATGACAGCTGAGGAATTTATAGATTTTTGCATAATGTGCGGTACGGACTACAACCCGAATATAAGAGGACTTGGAGCGTGCAAGTCGTTCGACCTTATTCAGAAGTGCAAGTCTATAGAAAATCTTCCGGAAAATATAGACGCGAGTGTTCTTAACCATCTTGTAGTGAGAAAGTTGTTTCACGTAGATGAAAACTCTACCGGTACTTCGAGTGGGTTGTTTACAGGGATCCCTGACAGAAATGAAGTAGAAGAATTTATTTTCAAGCACAATATGCGAACATCTATAGATACTCTAATGAGCGCGATGGCTTCCAACGAGTTAGTATTCGAATAATACTTAAAGATATCTACACACATTTAAAAAATGCAACCAATTGTAAACTATGAAGGCTACATACCAGGTAGGGCTCCTACCCCCGAAATGCTTTATTCCAGCAATCAGGCGGCAACCCCGCAGTATATTTTAGAAGAGTCATTTCAGAGAGAGCGAGAAGAAACAGCGCAGAGAGAGCGAGAAGAAAGAGTGCAGATAGAACGAGAAGAAAGACGTAAGCAATTAGAGTATGACAAACTTCGAGAGGAAATTAGAAGGACCGAAATTGAACGGATTAGAAGAACCGAAATGGAAAAGCTAAGAGAAGAGCTCAGACAATCAGAGACCAAGACCGCAGAAACTGCGACTGCGACTGAGACTGAGTTTGAGAAAAAGAGACCTCGAGGTAGAGCACCTGTAGGTAAACAGTGGAATGCTAAACAAGGTGTGTGGGAATCAGAATCTGAATCTGAATCTGAGTAATCTTTAAAAAAAGAATCTTGACGATAATAAAATGTCTATCCAATCTGTAGTAAACACAAATGCATCTTCCGTCACGGATTTTAATGGTAACCGTGGCAACTTCCCTCAAGGCGTCATGGCATACAACATGGGCACGTCTGCATCTGGCGCTGGTGCTACTCAAGCATTCGGTGCCACGTCTTCGGGCACGGCCATCGGCCTCTTCGATGGCACTGAAGCTATCGGTGCCTATTGCGGCGGTATTAAGGCCGGGTCAGGTGCCGCTGCCGGCGTCGTCCAGCTTATCACGATGACGTTTGCCACACCTCACGGCTGGTCGTCCAAAACGCACGATATTGATGTCACCATGGTAGGTGCCGCGGCCGAGGCTGCTGCATTGACCGTCGGATCTGCCAGCGGTTCTTTCGGAAGTACGACCACGATCGAGGTTCGCCGCGAAGCCGGCGCAGTCGCCGGCACCAATGCCAATCTCCAGGCGGCTACCATGCTCGTGCAGATCCGCGAACGCGGAGTCGCTCAGCCTAACGCTTAAATTAGCTGATTCTTTTTCCAAATTTTAAATGAAAAAAGAATCTTGAGGATAATAAAATGTCTATCCTCCAATCTGTAGTAAACACTAATATTTCTTCTGTCACGGACCCTAATAGCGCGCGTGGCAACCCTTCTCAGGGAGTTATGGCCTTCGAATGCGGAGCATCCTCTACGGTAGGTACTGCCGACGTGCAAGCTATTGCCGACACAGTTCTCATTGCAGGTAGTGAAACTGTAGGCGCCTACCAGGGTACCCTCCTCGCAGGTCTCGCGGCCGCGGCAGGTGTCCAACAGACAGTTACGATGACTTTCGCAAACGACCACAACTGGACTGCTGCTACGCACGATATCGAAGTTCAGCTCGTAGGTGCCGCCGCCGACGCTGCTAATCTTGACACCGGCCACTGCAATGGCGGTTCTTTCGGAACCAGCAAGACTCTTGAGTTCCAGCGCCGTGCTGGACAGGCCATCACGAATTCGCAGCTCCAGGCTTGCACTTTCCTCGTGACTGTTCGCGAACGCGGTGTTGCGAAGGTATAAATATTAAAAGTTTCATTTATATTTTAAATGAAAACTAAATAATCTTGACGATAATAAAATGTCTATCCTCCAATCTGTAGTAAACACTAATATTTCTAGCGTCTCTGATCCTAACGGCGTTGGCGGCGAACTTCCGTCTAGCGTGATGGCCTTCGATATGGGCCTGAGCGCTACTGTTGCAGGAAACGCCCAAGCCTTCGCAGCGGGCGTCCTCGTTGCGGGCACCGAGAACATCGGCGCCTACCAAGGCGATGTCAAAATAGGCACCCAGAATAATGATGGTGCCTTCCAGGTTATTACCCTCACTTTCGCAAATCCCCACGACTGGACCGACAACACGCACTACTGCGAAACGTCCTTTGTTGGCGGCGGGGCTGACGGCAGCCTCGTGGCCCAGACCAATGCGTTATCGGCTGGCACGGGCATGGGCTCCTTCCCGACGGACACTACCCTTGTGATCAAGCGCACTTGTGGAGCCGTCGCCGGTGTAAATAATCAGAACCTGCAGGCCGCTACCATGGTCGTTCGCGTCCGCGAACGCGGTGTCGCCCAGGTATAAGTCTGTGTTGTGTTTTCAATTCAACTGAAATGAAAACTAAATAATACTGAGAACAGTCATACGAGTTGAAGGTGCATTCGACGTAAAGTATGCAGTTTTTCGCGGAGGAGGTTTTTTTAGGTGTGTAGAGTCACCCCAAAATTTGACTTTCTTCTTCATTTATTAAAATGATTTTAAATGTGTATTAATTTAATGTCAAACAAATATGATTTCCAATGTAAGTTTGGATATAACCAATTTTAAAAGTATCAAGAACAAGACTATCAATCTTAATTCTGATGGTATGACCTTGCTAAAGGGTCCGTCAGGAGCTGGAAAGAGCACTATTATCGAAAGCTTGTTGTACGTAGTCACGGGCAAACCAAAGTCCTGTAAGCCTCTGGGCACCAACCTCGGGGTAAAAGTATCTTTGGCCTTCGACACTCCAACCGGCGAGTCTTGGAAGATTACTCGATCTACACGACCGGGGAGACTGCTCCTCGAACGAAAGGGCACTAGCGTAGAGGACGACGAAGCCCAGGCTCTAATCCAAACCATATTTGGAGATAAGTTTGATGTGATGTCGTACATTCCTCAAAATACAGGCCAGTCATTTATGAAGATGAGTCCGACCGCAAAACTCAACTTTTTAGAAGAAATCACTTTCGGACCTGACGTTGCCACATTCAAGAAAAAGTCCAAGGCGTATCTGGCTGAAAAAAAAACGGAATCTACACGTGCCAATGCAAAACATTCGTTGCGATTGTCAGATTTGAAAAGAGTAAGTAATCCTACTCGAAAGGAGGAAAAGCTTCCTGAAAAACCTAAATATGATATAGATCCGCACAGGGTAAAGAGTAGCGCACGTGCTGAAATCAAAAAGTTACAACATTGCATAGACTCGGTTACATCCTCTAAAAAGGCAATGGAGACAAAGAAAAATAAAAGAGACGCGGAGAAAATGCACATCCAAACCATAGAAGACGAACTAAAAGAAATGAAATATGAATTTGTTGACGGAGACATAATCGATGAATTGGCCAATGCGAAGGAGGCAATGAATGCGGCGAGGAAGATGGAAGCGCTCAGGGGTAATCTGCCTATCTGGGCGCAGGGCGAAAATTGGGAGGACGAACACCGTGCTTGCCTCAGGAGGATGACAAAAAAGATTGACAAAGTTGGGAGGGAACTTAAGAATGCAGAGTCAAGAGATACCGCTTACTTTGAGTGTCCGAGTTGCGCTCAAGAAATTGGATACAACCACATCACTTGCAAAACTTTGAAAGGCCCGCGACCTAAGGCATCGCTCTCTCCCCTGGAGGAAAGTATACATGATCTTATGAAGAAAGAAACAAGGATGAAGAAGGAATTTGAAGACAGAAAGGAGAAGGGGGAATTAGCAATGGATATTTACAAAAAAATCTCTGCACTGAATGAAGAATGGGGGGACGGAGTCCTCGACGATCTTCAAGAGTTGGACGACACATACACTTCTCTCTCACTTTTTTCACAAAAAGAAGAAAGATTGAAGAAATTGAAGAAAAAAGTGAGCGAGAAAGCCGACCCGGAGGTTGATATGAAAGTTGAAAAGTTGGAGAAAAAGGAGAAGGAGATGAAAAAAGAGTTGCGTAAACATCAGAAGGCGTTTGACAAGGCAGACGCGATTCTTGACCGGTTGGAAGAATGGAAGTATGAAGTAGATAAAATAGAGAGACGCAATGAGTGTCTGAGAAGAGAAAGGTTGGCTTACAACGAGGCCGTCGAACGAGAGGCGAAAGCAGCTGCAGATTTGCTAATCTCTTCTAAATCGCTAAAAGGAGCGGAAGAACTCAAGAATATCGTGCTGGAGGCCGAGAGTCTGGCGCTCGTGTCTTTGGTAAACGAGATTAATGACAATGCGGCTGGATACTTGGATGCTTTCTTTGTAGAGGAGCCGATCGAGGTTAGCCTCAAGACATTCTCAGAGGTGAAGAGTACCAAGAAAATCAAGCCGAGCATAAAGACTGAGATTCAGTACAAGGGGCACGATATGACTCTGGATGCGTTGTCTGGCGGGGAGCAAGCGCGGGTGATTATTGCTTTTATGCTAGCGCTGGGCGACATCCAACAAAGCCCCATCGTGATGTTGGATGAGGTCACGGCAAATCTGGATGCTGACCTGACTGAGACGATCTTCGATACCGTGAAATCTGCGACGAGTAGAAAAATTGTGATTGCCGTCGCTCATCAATGCGTTGATGGCATATTTCAAAGAATTTTAAAAATTTAATATCAAATAAAACAAATGAGTATGTCTAACGATAATAATAATATAATTGAAAGATTTCAGTATGCTTCTTGTCCTTCTTATCTTGCTGGAAGTGATCAGTGTTGTCAAGTAGGACATGGTAATACTTGCGCAGGACAAAGTGGCACATGTCCAACAAATTCTAGAAATACTGGCTGGAGTAGATGTCCCGCAGTTCAGTGTGACGAAACAGACTGCAGCGGACGAGGTGTGGGAAACGGCACTCGTCCTAACTGCACTTGCCAATGTGATCCTCCTTACAAAGGCACTACGTGCGAAACTGCGCGCACTGAATGCACGGCGGCCAACGCATGTAATAGCCACGGAACGCCCGGGCAGTCTTTTCAGGATGACGCTGGAAGCTGCGGTGCTTGCTCTTGCGACGCGGGCTACTCCGGAGATGATTGTGGCACTTCTTTGACTGGTTGCACCCGCAACAACAACTGCAGCAATCATGGGACAGCATCAGGATACGTAGAGACTGGCTGTTCCTGCTCTTGCGACGCGGGCTACTCTGGAGCAGACTGCGGTACTACTACTGCATGCACGCCTACTCAGGTTGCCGCATCTGACAAAGCCGCTGCTGGTTCTATTACAGGCAATGCCGGAGACACGGTGACGGTGACTTGCAATGATGGATACGGCGGCGGGGGTACTTGGACCTGTGGAGACGACGGAAACTTTTCAGGCACTATCTGCAGTGCAAGTGCTTGCACGCCTACTCAGGTTGCCAACTCGGACAAAGCAGGCGCTGGTCATGGGGGTATATCGGGCAACACCGGAGACACGGTGGAAGTTCAGTGCGACGACGGGTACACCGGCGGCGGCACATGGACGTGCCTGGCCAATGGAGACTTTTCAGGCAATACATGCACTGCTGGTTCTTGCACGGCTACTCAGGTTGCCAACTCGGACAAATCAAGCGCTGGTTCTATCACCGGCAACACCGGAGACACGGTGACGGTCACTTGCGACGGCGGGTACACCGGCGGCGGCACATGGACCTGTGGAGGCGATGGAAACTTTTCAGGCAGTCAATGCACTGCTGGTTCTTGCACGCCTACTCAGGTTGCCAACTCGAACAAGGCTCGTAATGGTGATATCACGGGCAACACCGGAGCCACAGTGGTAGTTACTTGCAATGCTGGGTACACCGGCGGCGGCAACTGGGTCTGTGGAAACGACGGAAACTTTACAGGCACTGGATGCAGTCAAATGACATCTTGCACGTCTGCCGATGACTGCAACGATCATGCTTCTGCTGTCACGGGGTACCGGGAAGATAACACTTGCAGCTGCACTTGTGCGACCGGATACACCGGCGATACTTGTGGAACCGCGACCTCTTGCACGATTGCCGACAACTGCAGCGGACAGGCTAGCGCTGTTTCAGGTGATGTTGCGACAGGTTGCTCTTGTACATGTAATGCTGGCAGGGGCGGTAATGACTGCAGCACAACCTTGACCGCTTGTACTGTCGCAGACGATTGCGGTGGGCCTACTAAAGCAACTGCCGCTACGGGGTACCGGGAAACTGGTTGCACATGCCAATGCAATGCCCTGTGGACAGGCGCTAATTGCAGTACACCGTCTGACCCTGACGCTGACCCTTGCATCCAGGCTGGTTTTGCGTGCGTCAATGGCGGCTCCCTTGTACCAGATGGCGCACCAGGTGCGGGCGGCGCCCTTCCAGGTAGTTGTGGATGCGCGCAGTGTGATACAGGCTACACAGACGGCGAAGGCACGTGCGACGACGCTACCAAGCTTACTAGAGCGACATGTGAAGCTGATGGCTCTACGTGGACTCCGACAGCCGGGTACACTTGCGGAACCCCAAACGAAAATTGCACTCTTAGTACAGATGCTGCTACACGAGACAACTCTGCTAATGGAGAAAGTGGCGTTTACTTCTGCGCGAATGGAGGTTCTATCAATACTATTAGACCTTATTCTGATGCTTCGGGACGTCTCTGCGGATGCGTCTGCGGTCAAGGAGACCAAACCAATTTCCTATGCAAAAATTCGGTCCTCGACACTGCAAATTTGCAAACATCATGCGAAAACAATGCTGCCTGTTCCTACTCGGGAAGTAGACTGACTTGTCAACCAAACGGTCAGGCATTCCAGGCGTGTGCTGATCACACCGATGCAGCCGACTGCGGGACGCACTCCGAATGTGCTTGGGATGGAGTATACAACAAGTGTATACCTAGTCAAACTGCTAAGGACACTTGCTCGGCATTAACTGATAATCAGTGTCTCTCGCAGGGAAGCGGATGCACGCTCCGTGGTGATTGCCAAGCTAAAGTTACCTCTACTCGTACAGGATTTGGAGGCGCTCACTGCGACATACCCCAGGACGCCATTCTCGCTTCGGCCGCAGAACAAGAAAATCTTGCCAAAGGTATTATTTGGTGTAATAACCAGGGATACGCTTCAGGTAAAACTGGCAACGCTTCGTGCGTGTGCTTCCCAGGATTCACAGGAAACAACTGCGAAAATAAAGCTGGAGCGGACATCGTCGGATGTCCTGTGCAAGATGGATCTTGCCCGGCAGGACAAGCATGTTGTGATCGACCTAATGTAGATTACTGTACAGGACAGGCAGCTGGAGATGGATCTTTCCCTGAAGTTGACGCTTGTACTAGAGCCAAACAAGCCAGACTTGGTGTTGGTCAGAGCCGACAGCAACGGTGTGAACAACAGTCGTATGTTACCGCGGGAGGAGCTCAACAATTTTGTAAGTATCATGACCGAGACCCTACAGACAGTGCATGGAACTACTTCGATCAAGGCCTAAACTCCGACGGGGCAAATCGCCTTCATCCAAAATGTCAATGTGATTGCGAACGTAAAAAGAGTGGAAGTGACGTAGCTGGACCGCTGATCAACGCGGATCAGCGCTATCAAGCTTCTGAAGATGGTCTCAGCTGTATCGCAAATTGTTCAGAAATTAGCCCTGGTGATACCATATGTGATGGATTAGAGGGAGAGGCGTTGCAACAATGCAAAGAAGGAAACTCTCCTTGCTTTGGAAGAGGTGTTTGCAACCCGACTACAAACAAATGCCTATGCAATACCGGATACGCAGGCGACTACTGCGAATACGAAACCTCTGGATTCCAAGGGAAGGATTGTGGTAGATTTGGAGAAGGCGCCGCGCCCCCAGCGGGCTCTACTGACGCGTACCAATGTGTATGCAAGGGAGACTGGTCGTCTAGCGGACTCGACCTTAACGCCGACGGAATCGCTAAGTGTGATCTAGACCCGTGCCACCAAGGCGTTACTCGTAGAACATCTGATCAATCCTTCCCATCCCAGAATAGTGGAGCAATTCCTCTTGATCCATCCTGGACGAACAATGTCCTAGCCGTTCCTACTATCACTGTAGGAATGGGAGTTAGATGGAACTTTGCTGAGAGTGGGAAAGATCTTCCTGATCTTCAGGGCAATTCTCTAACAGATGTTCAGAGTTCTCTCAAAGTTACAGCTTATGCACCAGCTGGATCAACTCCTGTGTACGACGACTTCGAACAAGGAACAAATGCTAATGCCCTGGCAGGAAATTATCCTTATGAGGATGCAACAGGCAACCCAGCACCCATAGACGCGGAAACTCAAAAAATGCTTTTCAAGATGCAGGGTGAGCACTCTGGAAACACTAGTGGTGGAAACGACAAAGTTTATTTGAACTATGGCACTTTCCTGGACGCTGGGACGGTGTTAGACTTCTTCTACAGACAAAAAGGTACAGTATCTTGCAGAGTATTTGATACGAGCCCTGGAGGAGCTAAAGAAAATTGCACTCAGAGCTCGGACGGTCTGTCCAGAGCGTGCGATTGCAAACGGGGGTGGTATACAAGTCCTTCTACCGAAACATGCACGAACAGATGCAAGTTCGGAACATGGGGGCCAGGATGCATATTTAAAATGGACGGTACTACTACTCCAGATCCTACTTCTGGAATGGTTCCAGACCTCTGCGATCAGGAGACGCTAAATGATGATATTATTGACTCTCTCATGGAGTACTCAACCGCTGACGGATTACCATCTAGATGCGCTGGTAAAACAACTAGAGCAGCATTTAGAGCCGCCTTAAACCCTACCAAGGGCAGTAATGCGACGTGTAGAGTAGTCGACACCGGTTCAGGTGCACTCGACATTCAGTATGATTGCTTGGGAACCGGAACGATGGATGGACCTACTGAGGACGCCGCTCAGGTCGCCGCTGTGTGGATGAAGGGTACCAACCAGAACGGAGGGGAAACCGATGCTGGAGGCTGGGTTGTTCACGATGATGAAGGCCAGTGCGTGATGGACGTCGGGGGTGACAAGGTTCTGTGCCAGCTGATGGGTACTGGGGCAACAATTAGAGAGAACAATGGGCACAGCGCTTCCGACTGCACGATGGAGAACACAGGCAATATGGGAACCTGCGACGGGGCTATGGCCTCGACGGCGGACCAGTGCGCGACTGAGGGAGGCACCTGGACGGACGGTAATCCTAATATGTGCAAGTGGGAGCGAATTAGTCTAAGACGCCAGTGCCCGTCTGATAACGCAGGCCTGGACGGACTTTACCCTGAAATGGAGGACAGAGCGAAGTGTAGAACAATGCAGTGCAATATTACACCGTGCGGTCCAACCGATACTACACCAGATTCTTGGCACGCAACCCAATACTCCACGACGCAGAATGGCCTTACATACAACCAACTTCAGAGCTGTGTCAAGAACGCACACGGAGGTGCATCTGGTTCAGGCTATGCGTGCTCAGTCCCTGATGTTGGTGGAAACTACCAGGCTTTTACAGTCACTGATATGACTAAGACTGTGCCGTCGCAGTTTGCTGATGGCTCGTGCTACGGCTCGACCGCACAATGCGACAATTGCGGATTTCTGTGGGCCGGCGATGAGTGCAGCGGCTCTCCGGTAGTGAAACACTATAGGAAGGACACCTGTGGTGGAGCGAATAGCGGTGGATACCAGTCCTGCGTATACGATGCTGCGAGCGCGCCTGCTTGCGACTAATAAAATTAATTTCTATATTTTAAAAAATATGGAAATAAATGGGAAATATTATACCAAACGCTTTTTCTTGCCAGTTTTGCTGGAGTGCAGAGGAGAAAGGCTCCGCTTCTCGGAGACACGTCGACGTAGTCTATGTAGACCCTCAAACTCTCTTGGAAGAAAAATTTAAAGTAGACCCGGAAACATACTACATGCTAACTTAGAGTCTACTCAGATGCTTCACAAAAATTATTCGATTGTACTTGTCAAGCCCTGAATAAAAGTAGACTATATTTCTATCCAATCGAATTAGCTTTTCAAAGAGATGTTCGCCAATATGCTGTCCAAATATTTCTATCATACCTGATTCGTCAAGATTGCTCTGCATAGAAAGAAGTGAATTTAAAATTTTGGAGTAGTCATTAAGAGTAGGCATTTTTTCAAATAAAATTAATATTTATTTTCAATCATTTTATACCAAAGAAGCCATCAATCATCTTGTACTCTGCCGAGTAATCCTGCAAAGGAATCTTGTCTACTTCCTCAATAAAGCTAGCATATGGATCTTCTTTGCGACCAAGATCACCTATCATCCAATTATTGGACTGGGCAACACGTTGGAGAACAAGCTGAGGTGAGTCTGCTGCAACAACATCCCTCAATTCCATCATCTGCTTACCCAACATATTCTTACCAATAATATCGCCGCTGTCCCTGAGCTTAAACGCTCCCCAAAATGGAGGACGATTTCGAGTTCCTCTTTCAAAATGAATTAATCTAATACCCTTTACCTTGCTGTCTAGTAGAATAGAACGGAACTTGTCATCTTGTTCCCATCTAGCTTTTAACAGAGCCGCGCTCACTCCTACTCGTTCAACATTCCACACCCCTACATCCAAAGTTGCGCCGTTTTCACCCATTGTCTTTCGGCCACTGAACATCTTTGCCTTGGCATTGGTTTCAAAAGAACTACCCAATAGGCGGGAGCCTCGTTCTGGCTTTCCGACGTAGCGCTCTCCCAACTCCGGCTTGTCCGTGCGCTTGAATTTCTCGTAGTGGAAAGCGTGCTCGACATTCGGGAAAAGGCGTCCGTCCCACGAAAATCCATCGGGGATATCTTGGAAGTTGGACAAGTATTTACGCCAATTTAAATCTCCCGCAAGCATAGGCTCAACCGCTTTAGATTTTGAATAAAAAAATTCAATATTATCGATGGCATCTTCAGGGGCATCCTCGGGGGCATCCTCGGGGGCATCTTCAGGGGCATCCTCGGGGGCATCCTCGGGGGCATCCTCGGGGGCGACAACAATTTTAAATGTTTTGTCGGTTTCATCCAATACGTCTATCATATACTTGTCTGAGTTTGGTTTCCTAGTAAACTTGTCTGTCTTCTGGGAAGCGAGAACCTTACCGGTTGTCAACCAGACCTGAATTTTGATAATTTTTTGCTTGAAATTTTTAACTCCGAACACTACTCCATCGATTTCGCGAGCATTTCTTCCGGCTTTATATGACACAAAATCACCTATTTTCCAGGATCCTATCTGAACATTGTTATTTTTTTTGATTAATTCAAGTAACTTATTAGTAGATTTCACCATTTTATTTTTATAAATATTTCTAAAATATCAATCATTCTAAAAATGATTGCGTCGACTGAGTTTTTTTAGAAACAAAAATGCCGAACGTTCTTTCAAAAGAACTCAAGAGAAGACCGCACCCAAAAAAGACGGGTAGGTACCAGGTTTACGATCTGTATAAAAATCGGTGGTACGTAGAGGACGGACAGATGGGGAAAGCAGTGATCAAGAAGTATAAAACGTCACGTGACTGCTTGAGTAAGAGGGTTGCAGCGCTAGAACGTCAAGTTGATCTGCAAGGCAAAACATTAGATCGTCATAATACCGATATTTCTACTGTTTCTTATTTTATGAGGAATGTTACTCGGTGGGTCCATGCAGGGGGTGAGTTTTTTAAGGCAGATAATTAAACATTTATGTTAAAGATTACGATAGAATTTTTTAAATAATGAGTTATTTAGAAATATTAAATCCGGATAAGTCAGGTAAAGTTACTATAGATGGAGAGGAGTGGAGAAATGCAACCAATTTTTTATATTCTTCTCTCGTCGATTGCACCGATCCTTTGGTTAAAAACAAATTTCGTACAATGAAGGTAGATGATCTACAATCGGCTACCAAGGAGGCAATGGACGCAGATTTGAAAAAAATTGCAGACAACGCGTTGGAAGTGGCCTATAAGGAAAAGTACGAGGATCCAGATTTGCGTGCTATTCTTCTTAAAACGGGCACAATTCGACTAAAGTCCCCTGTATTATCGTGCGTTGCAGCGCTAAAGTCTGCAACCCTTGAAGAGGCTACAGAGTTAATGAAATGCCGGAGCAGATTGGCTGAAAATATGAACCGTCGTAATGCTGACAGAGACGAACAAGCTTATATTAAGCGAGTAAAGCAGGCCATAAGAATAAAAAAGGCCATGACCAAGATGTTGCACGAGGGAAACTCTTTGGAAAGATTTAAACACTTTTCAATTGCAAGTATCCCTACTGAACTTGCGCACACCGGAGATACATCTCCTGAAAGCATTGAGAAGGTAGCACCGGAAGTCAAGTCAGCGGCGCTATGTCTGAATGGAAATATTCTCTACAACCTTGTGAGAAGAGAAGAATTGAGAAGATATCGTGACCAGATGACAGCTCTGAAAGGATCAGTAGCAAAGGGGTGCGTAGCTACTCATATTCTAAACACCAAGTACCCTCATTTTTATAAGGAAGCTGTAAATAAGCATACTGGGAACCTCAAAAGTCAGATATATACTACTCGATTGTCTCTCGAGAATAATCTTCTCGACACCGCGGCAAAGAGAGAACTTGTAGATACTCTTGAACAAAAACAAAACAAGTTACGTGATAAGAAGGCGTCGATGACTAAGGCCCGAGTTTATAAAAAGCACACTCAATTGTTGGACAGTATTCCTAAAATTAATGAAAAGGTGTGGACGCTTTACGAACAGAAAAAATTCCCGGAGGACGTTCAGAATGATATCACCTCAAAAATTGCTCGCCTATACGAGCCTACTACTCTGGAAATCGAACAGGCAGAAGGGTGGACGCACCGATGCCAAAAATTTACCAGGACAGACGAAAATACTACTCAAAAGAAGGCCGAAATGGGAGAGTATGTTATTTCACGTAAAGAGTTTCCTGAACTGACGATAGAATACGAAATTCAGATGAGTATTGACGGTAGATGTTTCTCTTCTGCTGCGCACTATATACTTTTTAGACTACTCGTCTCAGTGCTCAGTTTGAGATTCGATAATCAGGAAGCAGAAACTAAGGCGGAGCAAGCGTTGCTAGGAGTAACGGGAAAATTTTCCGGAGTACAGAAAGGAACAGAGATATATATAGAACTGAGAGACGAAACTTTTGAAATGCTTCTTAGACAGGCTTGCGAAAAGGGGGTAGAAGCATGGATCAACCAATCAACAGAAGCAAAACAAGCTCTGAAAGAATATAAAGGTAAAATAATTTACAAAAGCACAAATTATATACTTGGGTCTGGACCGGTTGGAAGCGCCAAAGCCGGTCAAAACCTAGTAGGTAAAACATTAGAAAAACTTAAAAGAAAAATTTAATATTAATAACTAACTATGTTTAATCAACCAAGAAGAAAGGGTAAAAAACACGCTCTGAAGCAGGCCCGAAAATTAGAAAAAAATGCGGATGAAATTTTAGAAGAACAACGAAAAAATGCACCCATCCTCGATTTGAGAGTAGTATATGACCCTGTTATAGACGCAGTGGACGAATTGTTCAGAAAATGGAATGATATTGAAAACTACCCGATATTCTGCTATCTAGATTACACCCGTCTAGACGCGTTTGTAAGACAGAAAGTTATGAATATATCCGGTTAAAGAAGTTACATATCTATTCAAAATGAGTTCCAATGATAGTAAGTATTACTCTCCGTCATCATCTTCGTCTATGAGAAAATCTCCGTCGAAGTCGAGGTCGAGGTCGAAGTCGAAGTCGAAGTCGAAGTCTAGATTTAGAAAATCCAAAACGCCCGAACGAAAAACAAGTTCTTTCTCCCCATCATCAGGCGGAGATAGTTCTGAAGATGATTTCCCGAAATTTAGGCCCAACTGGGCCGAAAAATCTCCAGGATCGTCGTCTGCTGACTACCCATATGAAGAGCTCAGGGAAATAGACGACTTACTTAGAGATGCTAGAAACTTATTAAAAGAATTAATCCATTAATAAAAAATAGAAGCTCGAATAGCTCAGATGGAAGAGCGTACGACTGTTAATCGTAAGGTCCTCGGATCAAAACCGAGTTTGAGCGTTTTTCATACACCTAGTGTATAAAAATAATTATGTTCCGTCTACCGCCGCCTCATTCTTAATAATTCGGCGAAGCGACTGCGAAGCACTAAGTCCACTTCCTCTTCCGACAGGCTACTATCCCATGGGGCACCATCCTCCCATAGTTGGGCGATCTCGTCTAGAGCTTCCTCTTCCGACATGCCACTATCCGCCATGAGTTGGGAGAGCGATGGTGGTCGTCTGCCAGCATAGTCGTCGTCAGAGTCTTCGTCGTCCGAAGAGTCGCTCGGAAGTGAAGGAAGAGGAGGAGATCCTAAAATCCGCGGAGATTCCACGGTTGTTGTATCAGGATTAGGGTCATCATCATAATGCCAAGAGGCGTCGTCCGAGGAGTCGTCGTCCGAAGAGTCGCTCGACGATGGCGGTACTGGAAACTGGAGGCGCCGCGCGGCCGCCGCGGAATTTATATAATCTCTCCATCCATATGCATAAGGTACGTCGGTGTAAGGAGGATCTTCTTCGAGATATTGGAATAGCGGCGGATCATTGAAGCGCCGCGCTACGCTAGCGAGCTGCCCCTGATCCCGCTGACCGAGGAAGCTGCGGACATGATCGGTAGCTCGAATGAGATCGAGTTCAGTGTCATCGTCGACTACCTCGTCCGGGAACTCTTCGTCGCCTCTTTGATTATTTCCTAACTTATCAAGCATAAGAAGAACTCTTTCATTTCCTGACAACTCTCCATCATCCAAAGAATCTGCTCTCCGTTGAACAATGTCCTGGTAGGTAGGAAAAGGCACGACATCTTCGGCACGTTCAATATTCTTCGACGATCTGAAGTAGCTTGGAATGCCACCAGTCCCGTAGTACGCACCTTTACCCCAAGTTCTAATTACATAGACGATTTCCGTGTGCCCCCCACGGTCTGCCACCATCAAAGCGGTCTCGTCGTTCTCGTTCTTCGCATTCACGTCGATGCCCGGCGCCTCGAGGAGCGCTTCGACGACGTCGGTGTGGCCCCTCCGGGCTGCCAAAATCAAAGCGGTGTTGCCGCCGTACGTGCCCTTCGCATTCACGTCGGCACCCGCTGCGAGGAGGAGCTCGACGATGCCGGTGTGGCCCCTCTGGGCTGCTACGATCAAAGCGGTGTATCCGTCCTCGTCCGTCGCATTCACGTCGGCACCCGCTGCGAGGAGGAGCTCGACGATGCCGGTGTGGCCCCTCTGGGCTGCTACGATCAAAGCGGTGTATCCGTAACTGCTCTTCGCATTTATGTCGGCGTTAAGGTCGAGTAACGTCTGGACTCCGTCTGAATCGCCATTATAGGTTGCCAACAAAAATTGTTTATTTATCTTATCCTGTGACATTTAGTTTTAAAATAAATAATTATATTTCGTCAAACGTAAACTCAAACGCATCCTCCTCGGTCGGGCCTACGTCCGTACTGGCGTCGGCGCCGCTTGCGAATGCAATTGGGATTTCATCCGCCCTGTGCAGATATCTTCTCTCATCAGGGGTATATTTGTGAACGATGTCTACCTTGTTGTCTTGGTACTCCCGAAAGGACACGAGGCATAAATCTCCGATATCAAACCAGCACCGCTTCCTAAATCTGCCGGGAATAATGCCCATCTTTTCGGTTTTCATGTCGGGCATCTGCACCATCATTCTTCGGTCTCCGAGTTTTTTTGTTATGACCGCATATTCTTCCTGAAAATTTTTAAATACTAGATCGCGTTTAGCTTCTCCCCCAGCGCGCTTCTTGTGACTTTTTTTTTTCTTTTTTCCTGGCATTTAGTTTAAAATAATGATGCTTTAAAACGTTAATTACTAATATCAAAATGACTGAATCAGTAGGCGAAATTACCGGAATATTTTTCGGGGTGCTAAGCGAAAGCGATATCTTGAAAATGTCAGTCGTTGAAGTCACATCTTCAAAAAAGATTGGACCTAACTCCATATACGACCCTAAGATGGGCCCTATTGATCACAATAATTGCGTCACATGCGGACAGGACGCAATTTCTTGCCCTGGACATTTCGGACACATCATGTTATCAGAACCTATTGTGCACCCATTGTACACAAAAAAAGTAATTTCCATACTCAGATGCGTTTGCGGAGACTGTAAAAGGCTGCTATTATCTCGCGACCACCTTGCTATTAAAGGATGCACAAACAGAAACCAATCTCCGGCTACCCGGTTTAATCTTGTAAAAAAACTAATGACAAAGATTGACATATGCACATGGTGTAGCACGCCCCAACCTACTTTTCGAAGCAATACAGTAGAAAATACTATTAGCATGACATACGAAGACCCAGACAACGACAAGCAAAAAGTGTCCATAGATATATCGGCGCAGGAAATTTTGAATATTTTCAAAGAACTAAGCGACGAAGATGTGCGCCTCCTAGGAATGAACCCGAAATTGACTAGGCCGTCCAGTCTTATTATCACAGCATTACCTGTGCTTCCGCCACCCGGAAGACCATTCGTCAGAGCGGCTGGAAACATGTGCGACGACGACTTATCTAACCAATATGTAGAAATTGTAAAGGTAAATAGCAAACTCAAACAGGCAGGCACCGAGGGAGCGGCCGAAGGATCTCGCAGACTAAAACTTATGCAAACTCTTAAATTCAGAATTGCAACCACCTTTAACAACTCCGCAGGTAGAGCAAAACATACGACGAATGGCCGTCCCGTCAAGTGCATCAAAACTCGTATTAGCGGAAAAGACGGACAGATGCGCGGAAATATCATGGGCCGCAGAGCAAACCAAACTGCCAGAACAGTGATTGGCCCCGACACCGCTCTAAAAAATGGAGAAATGGCAGTGCCTGAAGAAGTTGCCCGAATTCTGACTATTCCAGACATTGTAACTGACCGCACAAAAGATATGTTGACAAAAATAGTAAACGACGGGCACGCTAGATTCATCGTCAGAAAAAAAGAAGGTAGAGATATTAGAATTAATTTAGATCACGCCCGAGTAGACAAAGGAACTAGACTTGAATTAGGAGATGAAATTATACCATACAAACAAAAAGAAAGTACTAGAGGATGTTTTGCGTTCAAAATAGGGGACGACTCGTCCGAATCTCACGATAGAATGTGCAACGGTCTCAGAAAAGGAGATGCTGTATTCAGAAACGGAACACAGCTGGAAAACGTAAAATACAGAAAACAACGCATTATCAAACTGGAAAATGGAGACGTCATCGAAAGATGTCTCAGAAATGGAGACTATGTAGTACTCAACCGACAACCCACTCTGCACAAGGCTTCTATGATGGCTTTTAAAATTTTCGTTAGAAAGGGAAAAACGTTCAGATTCAACCTTGCTTGCACAAAGGCATTCAATGCAGACTTTGATGGAGACGAAATGAACGTCCATTGCCCTCAGACACCAGAAGCTCGAGCAGAAATTGAGTTTCTTTCTACTGTCAGATCCAATCTCATCACTGGACAGTCATCCAAAATGAATATTGTGATCGTACAAGACGGTGTTCTAGGATCCTATCTGATGACCAAAAAGTCGTCCAGACCATTGACAAAAGGCCAGTTTTTTAATGCTCTGATGCGCGTGTCTATCATAGACAGATGCATAGAAAGAATGAAGGAAATACAGGCTACTCTTGACCGAGTAGGCGACAGAACAAGCACAACTCTGTTGTCTGGAAGAGGACTCATGTCTATGATTCTACCACCTGACTTCTGGTATAAGAAGAAAATAGGAAAAGAAGAAGACGAGCCTTGGCTAATAATAGAAGACGGGGTAATACTCCAGGGATGCATGAGCAAAAATTCTATAGGAAGTTCGCACGGATGCATACCCCATTACCTGCACAATGAATACAGCCCTCAAAAGTGTTTAGACTTTCTAGACGACTTGCAATTCATCACAAATGCATACCTTCTCATTACATCGTTTAGCGTAGGATTTAGAGATTGCCTGCCATCACGTCACTGCAAAGGTGGGATGGTCGAAAATACGATTTCCAGATGTTTTATGGAAGCCGACGCGATAGAACGAGGAACACGGAACGTGACTGTAAAAGAATCAAGAATTAATGCAGCCCTGGGAAAAGCCAAAGACATCGGATTAAGGATTGCAAAGGACAACCTCCGATCTGACAACAGTTTTATTTCGACAGTGATGGGTGGGTCTAAGGGAGACTTTTTTAATATCGCACAAATCACAGGCCTCCTCGGACAACAAAATATTTCAGGAAAGCGCATCCCACTTTTTCTTAATAACGAAACTAGAAGCATACCTCATTACCCAAAAAATCAAAAAGATTATACGATGGAAGATAAATACGAAAGTCGCGGATTCATATCCTCTAGTTTTATAAAAGGACTAAATCCTAGAGAATTCTTTTTTCACGCATGCAGCGGTAGAGAAGGAATGTCAGACACTGCCGTTGGAACAGCTGTATCGGGATACATCCAACGCCGAATTGTAAAACTACAGGAGGACATCAGAATTCAATATGACGGGACCGTTAGAGACGAAACTTCTAGAATATTTCAACTGAAGTACGGAGAACACGGAATGGACCCAGAAAAAACTATCAAAAGTAACGGTTCTATGTGGTTTACAGATATAAGAAGAGTCGCGGACAAGCTAAATCGTCAAAATTAATTGTTTGCTTATAATAAAATAAAAATGTCTTGGCATAACGGTAATCCTTCTTTTAACTTATCTGCTTCTCAAGGAGCTGGCACCTCGCATGCTTGTCCACCTTACCTAACAGGCACAGCCAGCTGTTGTGAAGCTGGCTTTCCAAACACTTGCGCTGGTCAGTCCGGAACGTGTCCAGACAACACCCACAACTTTCCGTGGACTCTTTGCGGCGGGTCTTCTCCATCGACGCCATGCACATCGGCCGACTGCAGCAACCGCGGCTCGGCAAGTGGAAATCGTCCAAATTGCAGCTGCGTTTGCCAGAGT
>Ga0114933_10000531_pt1 | contig 46244 bp, 77 predicted proteins | sample 4SBtaG_FD_89691 | JGI IMG/M metagenome (GOLD analysis project Ga0114933, IMG submission 89691) | Deep subsurface microbial communities from Kolumbo volcano to uncover new lineages of life (NeLLi) - 4SBTROV12_W25 metaG | ecosystem: Environmental > Aquatic > Marine > Volcanic | place: Kolumbo... | reverse complement strand
TCCGTACAGCTATCTCCTATTACTAAAAATTTCATTAATTATGCTTGTTGTTGAATATCCGTCTTTATGTTTAAAAAATATAACTTCATACCCATCTATCTCTTCGTCTTCGGGTATATCATTGCTCCCTTTTATTATAGCGTCAGGCTTGATACAATTGATAAGTCTTTTTGGGGTATCTGTGTCAAAAATAATCACTCGATCAACAGAAGACAAACATTCTAGACAATATTTCCTATCTTTTTCATTATTTATCGGTCTACCCTCGCCTTTCAGCCTTTTCACACTAGCATCTGAATTCAAGCCCACGATGACTTCTCCGCATCTTGGCCACGAACTCGAACCCGCTCGATGCCTACAATATTCCAATAACTCCAGATGCCCCCTATGCAGAATATCGAAGCATCCATTAGTAAAAATTTTGCGATACTCTTTCATTTTAATTCATTATTAAATATCTTCTGTCTAAGAGCGGTGGTTGAATAACCATATCTTCTATTATAAAAAACTTTTATCCCCAAGTCGTAACCAGTAAACTCCTTGCCCTTCCAATCTTCTCCTATAAATCTAACATCTGGATTGACATGACAAATTAATTTAAGTAAATCTTCTTCTGTCTCATAAGGGCAAACTAAATCTACATATTTAACAGCTTCTATTTGGATATATCGCTCAAAAAAACTTTGAATTGGTTTATTTTTATTTGGCCTATCTATTGTCGGGTCAGTTTGTAGGCCGACCACTAATTTATCACAATTATCCCGACACTCTTTAAGCATCATTATATGGCCCGTGTGCAGCAAATCAAATGAAGAACAAGTAAATCCAACCATTATAGCAGCCTCTGACTTTCCACGCTATCTAGGAAAGCTTTCTTTTCCAAAAGGTAGCATACTTTTACAAATTTAGTTTCCACCCCTAATAACTTACGAATATAAGATATTTTCATACCCTTGAGTTTATCGAACTGAACTTTTGTTAAATCTACATTGCACCTTTTTCCAGCCAAAACTCCCCACTGAAAAACTTGAGCTTCTTCTTTGAAAAATTTATAACCCTCTGGGTAAAACCATCTAGCAATAAATAAAAATATCTTTTCCCTAAACCATCCAAGCTTACCCGTACTTCCCATTGTGTAACCTAAAATAAATGCCTCATCCTTTGGAAGAATTCCCCTACCAAGCATAATATGAATACAATCGTGAGTAAATAAATCGACACACCCCGGAAAAATACCGAATTCACAAAGAAGCGAGCGAGGATTTTCAAAGAAACGAATTATCCAAGGAACGTCTTTGGCGTCAAGCTTCCAATCTTCCATTTCGTCAATGGCCTCATAAAGTCTTTTGCCGTTAGAAAAAAGAGGGACGTGCCAAGCTTCGGCTTTTATTTGAGCTTCGCGTTCTAGCTCTTTCTCGTACTCCTTGTGTTCGTATGGGGTCATGCACAATCAATGGCTGTCCAATTTGTTTTGTACTCTTTTTTGCTTTGGTTTGCGACCCAATGAATCTGCCTGCCTGTGTCGCCATTGAACCAATAATGGGCCACCTTTATTTCCGTTGGCCTTAGCTCTGGTTTATCAATCAGTCGGGGGTCATCCCAATCCAAATAATAAACATCATAAATAGAATCTATAAGATTAATATCATCTTTAGTTCTAACGTGCATATCAACAAAATCTTGAGCTTCCTTGAGAGATGTAAAATGTAATTTGCCGCCATCCATCCAACCGCAATAACCATTCCAAGTAAGGTCGTTCTCCTCCTCAAAAGTCATATATTCCCTTTCAGGGGCAAAGCTACCTCGAATATTCTGACTAAATACCCACTCGCCCTGCTCGCGTTCATAGCAGCAGACTACATAATCCCAGCGAAACGCTTGAGGCGGTGGAGTGGTTCCCGTAAGGGTTCCGACTTTGTCTTGTGAGGTTGATAACCCAGCAAGGGGTACAGTAGCCGCTGCGGCCACCGATGTTTTGATGAAATTTCTTCTATTCATTATTTAAATCTTTTATAACCCCACCAAGCGTTTCTTAATATATACTGCAAGTGCCCCACTTCTTCCCATTCATTTTTCGCTTTAAGTTCTTGTATCTTCTTCTCTGTATCTCTTATTTTCCTAGGAAATTTTTTACGATTTCCATAAGGCACTATATAAGATGGACGCTTAATTTCACTCATCCCATAATAATTTTATTTCATTTATGCCTGTATTTTCCTGCATATTCCATATTTGACAACTAAAACCTTGATGTTCGGGCCAACCGTGAACATTTTGAATCATGTAAACTTCATTTAAAAAATCTCCATCATTAATATGAGTAAAAATACACTCCATTACAAGGCCCATGTTATCTCCAAGTTTTAATATTATTTCTGGCTTTACGTTTTTAAGTCCACCGATAATTCTTTTGCAGGTTCGTTCGGTCACAAATGGACTTTTTGTCATTTTTATAGATTCTAAATCGTCACCCTGCTTGGCAAGACCATTCATTATTAAATTCTCTACGCACGTTTCGTGAAAAAAATCTAATTTTTCATAGAACCCTTCTTGTGCCTCCAAGCCATATATGTATTGGTGCGCCGCCATGCGATCCTTTTTTCCTTTTTTAATTTATTTACCTCTGATTCTAACTCGGTAATTCGAGATTTTAACCTTCTTATAATATGTTCCGCAGTATGCATTTTCAAAATTATGAATGAGATAATCTATAAATTAATTCAGCAATAGCTATATCCTCAATCGCCACACCAGTAGAATCAAATATCGATACGCCCTTATCTAAATCCATAGATTTATGATCCTCAATGAGGTTGGAAAGACTATTGACGGCGAAAGCTTCAGTCGGCCATTCGTTGTATTGTAACTCCCCCGAATGAAAGGCTTGCTGTGGGTCATCACAAATAATAGTTGCGGCTCCATCAATCACGTTCGTCATCAATTCTCTTTTGCCAACTGCATCAGCACCTACCGCATTGATATGACAATTACTCTTAACGTCAAGGATGTTTAAATATGGTTCCGTACTGGGAGTAAGGGTAGTGATAACGTCAGCGTCTTTAACGGCGTCTTTAACGGATTTATTCCTACCCCAAGATTGGCAAAGATTTTCTCTACCAAGCCAATTAAAAAAGATTTTTTGCGCTCTTTCGTTCTCATCATAAAGTGACAAGCCTAAACTCATGTGGTTTCGACAAATAGCCTCATAAGCCTCAACATGATATCTACCTTGTAAGCCACACCCAATGATTGCAAACTCTCGCGCATCTGGAGCGCAGTATTTGGCAGCAATCGCAGAAGTTGCTGCGGTTCTATAGGCCGTAAGAGTTCTGCAATCCATGACTGCAAGCGTTTCTCCTGTACGCCTATCGCTAAGGACAAGTACCCCGCTAGTGGTGTGCATCTCCCTCTGCCAATTCGAAGGAAATACGCCGATCCATTTCATTGCTGTGTAGTCTCCTAAAGCTGCGGGCATTGCTCTGAAGTCTCCACCCCAGCCATCAAGATAAACTTTAGGAACCATTTCGGCTTCCTTGTTGAGAAACGCCGACTCTATAGATTCTGCTATATCAAGCCATTTATACTGCAAGAGGTCTTTTACTGTGTCGTCGTCTATATATCTCATTTTATCCCTTATGATAGCATAAAAATGTTGAGCCTGTCAAGCTTAATGAGTGGGATGTATATCACTATTGAAACTTCTTTCTCGTAATACTTTAGATCTAAATTCATACGATTGAAGCTTATGGGTAGAGTACAGGGCGTCAATAGGTATAACCACCTCGCTGTCTAAATAATTTAATATTTTACCAGAGCTAGAACCCTTAATTAATTGAAAATGAGTTCCCCCATAAACCGCAGATACATAAGCAGAAAACTCGCTTATCTTTTGAGGTGAATAATAATCTATGTAAAACTTCATTTTTTTTGTTATCTTTTTCTCACAACTATCTGTATAAGAATTTGACATGGGGTGACTATAATCATATTTTAATCCCATTTCCCCATTACTCAACCAACTGCTCCTTACGATGTCCCAATCCTCGCCAAACCACCCCCGATTTATGGCTTGCTCAAGCTCAGGAATAGACTCTTCTTTCATTTTAACATCGTCCTCTAATATCAAATAGTTTCCCCAATTATTTGCTTTTGCCATCTGATGTATTTTGTAATGAGAAAGATAGCAACCCATCGTGCCCAAGAGGTATTTTCGAAAATCTGGCCCACCGAATTCAATCCTTGGCTTTTTAAGAAAATCATAAATCGAGTACCTAGCTTCCCTTATTTGGCTCTTCTGGTAAAAGCTGTGGTATTTCCCATCTTCTGGAATTAAATCGCTTAGAGAGGGCTTTACGGCCTCAAAACGCTCGTATTCAAGCCCAAGAGGATTCAACTGGGCTTCAGTATAATCTTTCCTGTCTGTCCTCTCTTTTAAATTTATATATATTATTTTATCTATCATTTATTTTTTTAAAAAATTTTATATCTTCCTCATAGAAAGATTCAGCCATTTGTTTGGTGCTATAATTATAATAGTAATCAAAGCTCTCTTTTCGCTCACTTTTATGCTTATTTATTAAATTTGTTTGTGGTAGGTTTAAAATTCTTAAAACAGAATTGAAACCCTCTTGAAGATTTTCCTGAGTTCCGATAAAGTCCACCCTTTCATTTCCCCTATTGTCTACAAGCTTCATTCTGGGATCGGTAAAGGGCATAACGTGGCTCCACTCAAAGAAGCTGTGGTCTTCCTCACTCAATACAAATTTAATAATGAAATCTTCCAAATTAGCATATTGCCTTTTGTTGACCCAAGGGCAGTGATATGCAGAAATAAGTCTATCTAAAGGATTCCTAATGAAAGAAAACGAGAAGGCTCCCTCCAGAAGGTCTGAATTTCTGTGTCCTTCATAAAAATATTCACGATTTTTATCTGTGTCCCGATTCACGGGGTCGTACTTGCCACCAAGGCCAGTTGTTGCTTCTGCAACCGATCCGCCACCACATCTAGGAACGTGTATAAATACAAATTCTTTTGTCATTTCACCAATGTCTTATTGCATTTGCGATAATAAAAAAACAAGTGATTATATTTATTATAACGATTATAGTTCTGATTAGCAAAGAAACATTTGCATCTTTATTCTTTAGAATAGGAATATCTGGCGCGTCATCGTCAGTTTTACCGATGCGATGATCTACCGTCCTTGACCAAATCAACCAAAGCCTTTTGAACATTAGGTCTATTTATCCCCTTTAATCAGCTTTATCAACAATAATACAGCGATTACGATTAAAGTCCACTTGATCCAAAGTAAAGCTTCTGTAACTTCTGGAGGCGTTACTATTTCAATATCGGGATTAACTTCCACCTTAACGGGAGTCCCGACTATTCCATCTATTATTCCAGTTGCCATTTTATTTCTTTAATGTCCGAATATCATACCCATCTTCTTTAGCTATACCCTTTTCAAGTAGCTCTATAAAAAACTCTTGTATTCCTTTATTGCTAACTCGCTTACGTTTTTTTTCTTTCTTAAAGAGTTCGTCAAAAGCCTTATTGGTAGAAATTTCCATAGAGCAGGTATCGTCTGGATTATCTTTCATATCATGTATATAAACTCTCGGAAAATCACTGGCCATAACTTTTTCAAAGTTATTGTCGTTAAGGGGTACTCCTTTATATTTTTTCATTGTTCCACATCTTTTTTAAATTGGTACTCCGAGTGGGCATCGAACCCACAACCTCGCGCTTATAAGGCACGTGCTCTAACCCCTTGAGCTACCGGAGCTAGAGCGTTTAATTATTTTTTATTATATTCTTTAAATTAAATTTGTCCATCAATTTAGACACGCCAATTATCTCAATACCTACTTGAGTATTTACTTCGTCCGTGTCTATTGATACCATGCATCCATCTTCATTATAAACCATAACCGCACCAACTTGTCCTTGTGGTGGAGCTACATAAATATACATTGAGTCAGAATCTTCTTCGTAGCTAATTCTATTATCGAAATCGTACTCGTTGTACTCTCCGTAGCCTTCTGGAAATTTAGCCTTCATCAACGAAACTATTCTAGCATTCTATTGCTAACTTTGTCAAGATCTATTATCTCAGATTTTTTCTAGTCCAAGGCTGCATCTTATTACTTTTTGGGTCGTACCATAGGGTAGGTCTACCAAACAGATACCCATTATTTAAATGAAATCTGCGAGTAAACAAGGGCGTTGGTAATGGCGCTGGTTGTTGCGGTTGCACTTGAGGCTGTTGCTGCTGCGGTTGTTGCCAGTTATTTTGTTGTGGAAAATATTGAGGCTGATTCTGTGGCAAGAATTGTTGTTGGTAACTAGGGTTTACATTTGGACGGCCAAATGTAAAATTGTTTGGTCGATGAAAATTTAAAGGGTGATTTGTGTTATTTGGGAACTGAAAACCTTGGTTCGGCATCATAAATTGATTACCACCATAAAAGGGCATCATATTATTATTAAACGGATTATACGTTGGCCTCGCTTGTTGGGCCATGCACGCATTTGACAATGCTACACCAAGCAGAATTGCCATTGTGACCCAAAACCAAGCTGGTATTAATGTATAATTATCTTTCATTTTATTTATTTACTTGGTGGAGTGACCAATCCACTTTTTCTCCGTATAACTTAGTGGCCCATTTTTTTGCATCAATTCGAACTATTTCCTCTTCGTTTCCTCGAAATAACCTCGAATTTATCTTATCATGTCCATCATAGACTACCGCTACCCATGATTTGCTTTCTTCTTTCATTTTAATACCTTTGGTTCAATAACGTTATTATTTACGATTCTAATAGGTCTGCCACCATCAGCCATTAATTCTTTCCTTGGGTCGATGCCAATCAAGCTAAATACAGTAGCGGCATAGTTATCAACAGTAAACGGGTCATCTTCTGGAAAAGACCCCGTTGGATCGGAGGTGCCATGAACGTAGCCCCCTTTGACGCCTCCACCAGCCATAGCAATACTAAATACTTGTGGCCAATGGTCTCGACCAGCATTGCTATTAATTTTTGGAGTGCGTCCAAATTCAGTAGTAACTAAAACTAGTGTGTCATCCAACATCCCTCTCTCGTGCAGATCAGTAATGAGTGTGGCGTAAGCTTTATCGAACGGCTCAAGCTGACGATTCATGTTATTTTCTATGTTGCTGTGGTGATCCCAGCCCCCATAAGTAAGTGAAACGAACCTTACTCCCGCCTCTACTAATCTACGAGCCATCAAAAATCTTTGCCCAGCAGCATTCATGCCGTAAGCCTCTCTTACTTTGGTTGGCTCTTTATCTATTTCAAAAGCGGCCCTTGCGTCTGGCGAGCTAATTAAATCGTACGCCTTGAGATAGAAAGAGTCCATAGCATCTAACTGGTCATTCTTCTCTAGCTTGGAAAAACGATTATCAACAATCGAACGCATCTTTTTACGTTCTGCAAATCTTTCTGCCGTCAAGCCACTTGGTAAGCTCAAGTCTCTAACGGAGAAATTAGGGCTTTCTGGATTCGACCCTAGGCCAAACGGCCCATATTTAAAACTCAAATACCCCGCGCCGCTGCTCCGAGACGGGGTTGGAATTGCAACATACGGTGGCAAGTCCTTACGGCTCCCAAACTCCTTCGATACGACACTGCCGATTGAAGGATACGTGAGAGCAGGAGAGGGACGCCACCCAGTCATCATGTTATGTGTTCCTCGCTCATGTGCGGCTTCGCCATGAGTCATAGAACGAATGACTGTAATTTTATCTGCAACTTTTGCTGTATGTTTTAAATTCTCTGAAAATCTTTCGCCCGTGTTAGTTTTAACTGTACCAAGTGGGCCTCTATACTCTTGGGCGGCCAAATATTTTGGGTCCCAAGATTCTTGATGAGCCATACCCCCCGGTAAATAAATATTAATAATATTCTTAGCTTTACCTTCTTTAGAAGGATTCCAAATATGTTTAGCGCCCTCTAAATCTAGAACACTAACTCCAAACGCGCTTACCGCGCCGATCTCAATAAATTCTCTTCTGTTCATAGTCCTCCGGTCTTTGGTAAATTATTCCATCTACTCTGTAAATCTAATTCTCTATTCTTAATAATCCAGTTATGAAGAGTGCTGCTTCCATGTCCGTAGCCATAAGGCAGGGGGCGGTAGTCTTTAGTTTCTATCTCTGGGGGACTACCCCATCTTGTAGGAAATGGCTTACCATTTGGACTGTAATACACAGTTGACTCGCAAGTTGGACAACAACAGCCAGCGAAATAAAGAGTAGCTATTAATATAATAATTTTCATTTTATAAGATGTCTCGGTAAAAATTTATAATTAACACAGTTATTTTCTAAAACTTTACCTTCTAATACTTGTTTGACTGTTGATGCAGCCTTATACTTCATTTCCCAAAAAGATTCTAAACTATAAAATCCGCAATGAGGCGTCACAATTAGATTGGGAATGCTACCTTCACTTTTAGTTTTGAGCGGCTCATCCTCGATTACATCTAACGCTGCCCCAGCTATGCGCCCACTTCTCAGTGATTGAAACAAATCGTCTTTTTTAATAATCGGCCCTCTAGCTGTATTTACAATGAAAGCGTCTTTCCTCATTCTTCTTATTTCTTTCTTTGTAATCATGTGACGCGTTTCTTCGGTAAGGGGGCAATTGATTGAAATAACATCCATATGTAAAAGCATTTCGTCAAGAGTTTTACATCTTGATATACCCAATGATTTGTCTGTTCCGTCGGACAAATAAGGATCATAAAAGTGGACATTAAAACCTAAAGCTTTAGCTTTCAATGCTACTGACGTCCCTATTCTTCCTAAGCCGACTACGCCAAAATGCATTTTACTAAATCGCCTTATGTTTTTACGCCCCTGAACATCCCACCCAAGATTTTTACAATGCTCACAATTAGGAAGTATTTGCCTACATAAAGCGAGAGTTAAGGCGATGCTATGATCTGCTACTTCATCTGTGCCGTAGTCTGGTACATTATATACCGGAATGTCTGCATGGATAGCTGCATTAAGATCGACTGTATCATAGCCAGTTCCATTACGGACGATACATTGACATTTCTCTAGTTTATGTATGACCTCTTGAGGCATAGAAGCGTTATGCCACAGAAGAATCGCGTCCGCTTTCAGCACTTGCCCTTTCCAATCTTCAGGTTTGTCACAAAGAAAATATTTTACGTTGGCAGATTTTCCCAAAGCCTCTTTCTCCACCACGCATTTTCTATCTCCGCGCGGTTCGGGCTTCCAGTCCACTACTGCCACTAATGGTTTTTGCTTTCTCATTAATCTTTTATGTGTAAATCAGACGGTTGAAGCTCATGGAACTCCCAATCTTGCTCTTGAGATTCGCTGCCTTCACCATCATTACCTTCTGACTTCTCTTCGCCTGAGCCTATCCCCTTCTTATCGCCTTTTTTCTTCTTCAATTCTCCGAGTACCGGCTGACCTTTTGCAAGTCTTCCTTTTGCACCCTCTAGCTTTTCATGAAGCGAACGAGAGTATTCTAGCGCAAATAGTCTAGGCTCTATCTTTTCTTTCCTGTATCCAAAAAGTCTAGCTAAAAAGCTATTGTCATCGCCCTTGGCTGATTCAAGAAGTATATATATTCTACCGTCAAACTCTATAGCCTTGTTGGGCTCTTTTATAATAGTCCAGTGAATTAGAACTTTTTCGGGCATATCATCCTCCAAAGCCGCCCAGCCTAAAAATGAATGAATAGAACCCCAGAAAATAACCGTAAACAGACAGAATGACGCAATACAAGCTATTTTTAAATAATATTTAACTGTAGATTCTACAAGAAGCCAAAAAGTGAGACCTCCAATAACCAATAGTAGAATAGGTAATGCAACATTCATTATATATTATAATATTTTTATTATTAAAGTTCTAGTAAATCTTTTAACCGTTTCCAGCTTTCTTCTATTTCGCAATCTGTCGGAAGGTAATGGTCGGGATTACCGATCTGAAAATCTTCTACGTGATATTCTTTTCTCAATTCCCTTTCTGATGTCAAAAATATCTGAGTTACTTGACCCTCATTGTAAGCTGAAAGCTCCCCTCGTAAATCCGCATAAGGATTAACTAAACACACTACTACGTCTGACCCCTTTTTTACTGGGCGACCTTGTATCGAGTTTCCACTTTCGTCTTTACAGTAAATAGCCGACCAATCATTCCGTTGCCCCTTTTTATTTAAATAGGTTGCAACAGCGTTTGCGTTCCTAATGTTTTCTTGTCTCCCTAATTTACCATAATTCTTATTAGCGAATATTTCCCTAAACTCGTCTCCGTCGATAATGAATGGAGTGTTTAAATGTCTAGCGAGCTTAACTCCTAGAGTAGTCTTGCCCGATGCTGGTTGTCCATATAATACATAAATCATTCTTCTAAAGGGTTAGTTAGTACTTTGGGTAATTCATTTATATCTATAACATTACCTTGCTTATCGGTCTTAAACCTGAACATGGTTTTCTCCTCTCCCGTTTCTGAAAAATCGAACTCTTTAACAACGACCTCTTTATAGGGCTTAATTCTTATAAGCTTTACCGTGGCTTTAGTGGGTTTATCATCCCCCTTTCTGTAAACGTGAACATTTACGACATTCTCTCCTTCTAGCACTCCTCTAAACGATACCACCTCCTCGTGAAATTTAGTAATTACTCCTTCGGCTTCTTCTGGGAGTTGATTATTCCTTCGCCCAAGGGCATCGTGATCTAAACTTATCAAGCTGCCTTGTCCCCCTTCTCTCCTGTTAAAACATGCTATATGTCCAGAAGCCGCTTGAACATACAAATCTAAATCATCGGCGCTATTAGCGTCCCACGTTAATACAACTTCATAAATAACATTTGGCGGACGCATCTTTGTTTTTTCCTCTTCTGTTTTCAAAAGAAATAAGATGGCCACCAAAATAAGTAGGCAGCAAAATAGAACATCAATAAATGGTCTAAATGTAAAAAATTTGCGATTCATTTTTTAATCCCCCAGAACTGAAGGTCTTGACCTGTGTCTACGAATTGCCATTGAGAAAAGGTTTTTTTACAATCGATAATTTGATTGACTTCTTTTTCATCTCTATTTTTATAAAAATCCAAAGTATGAGGGCTTGAAAACTCATCCGTTTGGTGAGTGCCGTGTTCGGCCCTATCTCTACCGGCGCAAGTAAAAATGAATATACCGCCAGACTTTAACATCCTCACTATATTTCTTAAGGTTTCATCAAATCTAGAATCATGTTCGAACGCCTCGGTGGAAACAATTGCGTCATAGGTTTCATCTGGATGATCTAAATCCGCCCCATTACAAACTAAGTCTACATTTTTACCGGAACCTAAATCTATACGCAAAACATCACAATTACTATAAAGATGATTGTTGTTTCCGTTGATGTCTTGGGAGCCAACTTCTAGAACTTTTTTACCGTTGAAGTACTCTGTTCCTACGAAGCGATTAATAAATTCTTGCTGCGCATAGTGTGCCATATAATTATTTATCCTCTAATTTAAATTTTAAAATTAAAAGTTGAACTTGAAGCGGCAAGCTAAAAACAATACCGCAAACAGTTGTATAAAAAGCAGTGTTTAAGCCCTCTTTTAATCCTGCGACAATTTGTGACGTAGGTAAGGAGCTATCTAAACTACCTTCTGTTGAGATTACTAAACCGATGATGGTTCCCAACAGTCCTAAAGAGAAAAAGTGCTCCGCTGCAAACCATCCGAGCTCTGACCTTTTTGATAAATGGCTCGTGGCTTCTGATTCTTTGTTTTTGTTGATCCTATCTGCTAAATAGCACAGTCTACCAACGTAACCCGACATGGCCACGTAAAGTCCCATGATGAGTATTGATATATGCGATAAATCATTTTTAATAGCTAATGATACGAGGCCTTTTTGTTCTGCAAAAAATACTGCTGTTAACATCAAGGAGTTTAGTAAAAACCATTTCGTAAAGGTCTTCATTTTAATATTAATTTCCATATTTCTCTCCAAATTCTCTTATTTCTCTCTTGTAACAATTTAGTTTATCATAAAGCTCCCTTTCTAGGGGCGTATTTCCACTAATTGAGTACTCCTCTTTTGCAAGAAAAAAAATCTCAGCGAATTTCTCATCCACCATATGATCTATCGTAATGTTTCTTTCTTCCTGTTCTGAGTTCATTTTTATTATACCTTTCTTCTCCATTCTTTAACAATGTTTGTTATCACAAATTTTAAATTTTTCCACTCTTTTAGCCTCCTTATTATGTAAGGCATCCAGCTTGAGCCAAATGGAACATAAACGCGCACAGCATGGCCATCGTCTCTAAATTTGCGCTGTAAATCACGCCTAATACCGTATAAAAATTCATAATCAAAATATTTGTCTGATATATTATTTAACAATTCTTCGTCATGAGTGCCTATTGCTGGGTGATTCGCCTTATTTAACTTTAAATCTGTTGCATATTTAATGAACGCCTTTTTAATCGCTTTTTCGTCGGTATGGGAAATCTTTTCGCTCTCTTTATATGCTCCTTTTACAAGTCTAACAGACACCTTACTTTCTGTCAAGATTCTAATATCTTCTTCGGTTCTAAATAAATTAGATTGAATGGCTACTCCTACATTTCCATATTTTTTGTTTAAAGAAATGGCTAAATTTCGAGTCAACTCCGTAACTGAGGAGTCTTCCATATCTAATCTGATTGAATGACCGTATCTTTTCGCTAATTTCGCTATTTTATCAATCTTTTTATAACTAATGTAGGGATTTATTTTTAAACCTAATTGTGTTGGTTTAATGGATATATTTATACTAACATCTTTATAAAATTCAATTATATCAATGTATTGATTTAAAGCTCTTTCGCAATCTTCGTTGGTTTCGCTAAGTTCCCCCAAGTAGTCCACTGAAACCTCAAATCCATCATTTAAAAGTTTATTAATATTTCCTTTTGCAGACTCAAAATCATAGCCAGCAATGAATCTTTTAACTAATGGGTATAGTAGTCTCACATTCTATTATAGCCCTTTTATCTAAAAAAATAAATAAATTGGTAGGCGGTGAGGGATTCGAACCCCCGACAGCCTCGGTGTAAACGAGATACTCTACCGCTGAGTTAACCGCCCAAAATGGTAGGCAAGGCGGGACTCGAACCCGCAACCTACGGTTTAGAAGACCGTTGCTCTATCCAATTGAGCTACTTGCCCAAAATGGAGCGGGTGGCGGGAGTCGAACCCGCGTCACCAGTTTGGAAGACTGAGGTAATAGCCGTTATACGACACCCGCTCTTGCTTTAATCGGGCTGTTCCTCTTTTTCTTCTTCGCCCATAAACGGAGGACGCTTCTTGATAATGAGAACTTCCGATGGGTCTTCTGGAACTCTGTATATAGCCTGTTTCTTTTGGGTTATTGGACAGTATTCTACTTCAATACCCTCTTCTTTAACAACGCCCCAAAAGATGTCCCACATCTTATTTTGGTGTGCTTCCGTGCCAAAGAGAACTGGAATATCGAATGCAACTACATCCCCAACTTCTATATCTCTACCTTTTCTATCTTTGTTCATAATGTATATTATATTTTGTATCAGCCTTATGTTCCAATAATAGCTGATTTAAAATTTCTCTCAAGAGATTCTAGGCAATCTTCTGCGTTAGCCATAACCTCTAATTGTTTTGCCATTTCGTCCACGTGTTGTGGGTGTTCTCCTATGCCAACTGGTGTCTCAAAATAAACAGTCAATGTAGCATAAGCCTCTTGGTGTTGCGCTGTGTACCTTGCGTGTAGCGCGTTATATAGTGCTAGTTTTTTATCCATAATAATATTCTATTTTGAGTTAAAGTCAAAGTCTTCATCATTAAATATAAAATTCTTAAAGAAGTAGTCGTCTACATAATCTCTCTCCAGCAGAACAACTTCTGACTCATCTATGTAATAACGAGTTGGTCTTTCTGCTGTTTTCATAATTATCTCTAAAAATTGTACCACCGTGATATTGACAAAGGGTAACGGCGCGCCCTTAAGTTTTACCTTAGTTGGGTCGTAAACTGTTTTGTCGGGGTCTCTCATGTGCAATGGTATCATCCACGGATCAGCGGGTTTGTTTCCAGAATGAGCATCAAAATATATATTAACTTTTGACTCTCCGCCTTCTCTAATCTCTTTACCTAAAAAGGCTATAGCCTCCGAAACAGTTTTACCTTCTAGGACGGGTGTCTTTTTAATTATTAGAACAGACAATTTATCCTTTAAAGAAAGCTTTTTGTCTGCGGAAAAAGTTTCAAGTGCTAAGGCAAAAGTAAAAATTATAATTAATATTTTTTTCATTTTAAATGACTCCAAATAATTTACATAAAATAATAACCTGTAAGACAAGAGTACAGATAGCGAAGACCGTACGCATTAACTCCATGAGGTGATTACAATTATCCAACCTACGCTCCCATTCGTATAACCATTTTGGTAACATTACCTCAATTCCTTTCTTAAAAGTCTCCATCTATCGCTATCGATAGATTTTTTGCCATCATTGATTTGGTGAATCATTTCTAATACTTCATCAATATTATTGTAAATGTAATGATGAGGAAGCATTCCTAACATCCACAGGGGAGTCTTCTTTTTTCCTCCCTCCATGCTAATAAAGATGGGCTTCTTCATTCTTACTGCTGTAACAATTTCTTCTGCGCTTCCCCAGCTTGCTACATCAGGCAATAAATGGGCAATTATAAAATCTGATCTATCTACTAAATTCAGATCATAGCTTCGAACTACGCTCATTCTTTCAGCTACATCATTATAATAACCATTCTCCATGTCGTCAGCCATTTTTTGACGAGCTTCTTCATCCTCGTCTACGTCCTTAACGAAGGGTTTTTTATAAGGATTAAAAACTGTAATATTTAACTTTTCCAGTTCGGTCTCCACATCTTCACGCCAATTTCTTCCATCGGCATATTGCATGTGTCCCACTAAATATGTTCTTGTCTTCTCTAGTAAGTCCATACCTAATACTAACATGATCATTTTTTTGTGTCAAGAGCTAAAGAGTAATTTAAAAATTTTCTCAATTGTCTTCGAGCATAAAAAAGTCTTGACATTACCGTGCCAGATGAACAATGCATAATTTCAGCTATTTCTTTATAGCTGAGATTCTCAACTTCGTATAATATTAACGTTTTTTTATGTGGGGGAGAAAGTTTATTTATCGCCTCACCGATAGTCTCTCCCAACTCTTCATTAGCTAAATTTTCAAACCCTTGAGGCTCAACTCCTTCCAGTTTTTTCTCAAAAGAGCCTCCCCATTCTTCCATTCTTTCGTCTAGGGAAACTTCTTTACGTCTTTGTTCTTTTCTGTATTCGTCAATAATTAAATTATGACTAATTCTGTATACCCAAGTATAAAAACTAGACTTACCTTGAAATTTATCAATATTTTTCCAAGCTTTTATTATTGCTTTTTGAGTAATTTCTTCGGCTGAATCTGGATTCTTCTTCTTAGACAGAACTGATAAGTAAACTTTCTGTTTATTATCCTTTATCAATTGGTCGAAGGCAGAATTGTCTCCCTGTTGGGATAATGATATTAACTCCGCTTCTTTTATTTTGCTATAGTCCATTCAACTTACATATTATCATGAACTTGCATAAATAGTCAAGAGCTTTCTTTCCTGTAAACCGCTGCCCCGTCTTTATCGCTCCACATTTCAGGGGTAAAGTTTATCAACCTTGTTATTTCAGAGACGTAGTTCTTATCTATTAAAGTTAAAGCTAATACTCCCCCAGTTTTGACCTTTTCCCAGTATCTTATTATTTTGTTGATGTCTAATGAATCGTAAGGATTATTATTTTGAATCATTTCATATTTAATTGCCGAAAATGACTTAAAATCCTTTAAGGAAAAACTATATACATTGTCATACGCTAAATGATCCTTTTGAAACGTATTAACTAAAAAAATATCTATATGAGGTTCTATTTTAGGTATTACCTTATTAATATACCTATCTTCTTTTTCTTCTGCTAATACTAGTACTCCCTCATCTAGAAGATTCAGTTCTTCGTAATATTTTAATAGAGACTTTTCAAGCATTAAACCTCAAGGCCAAGTGTTAACAATCTCTTTTTGAAAACTGCATGTGGAACGTCTGCATACGTCAAGGCTTTCGGGTATTTAGTCCAATAGTCTCTATGCTGCTCTTTATTTCCTTCAAGTTTACCTTCGGCCATTAACGACGCCACACAGGAAATAGGAAACGCTGTAGCTTTCTGCATTGCGCTAAACTTATCATCGCTCAACACTTCTATATACTGTTTCCACTTGAGCGGGCCATTCTCGGCATTTACATGAATTAAAACTCTATCTCCATGCTCTGTTTCTGGGCATCCGTTAATAAATAATTTAGCCAACTCCGAAGAAGACAGTCCGCTTTTTCTTATTAAGAATCTAACGATATCTCTATGCCCCAGATATCGCAAAGTTTTATAAGAACAGTCTTCAACACCAGCGTTTTTCATGGTATTAATTGTATGTGATGCACCCCCGCTTGTATAAAACGCCTCAAGGTCTTCGCCTTCGAAATCTACCAACTGGTATCCTTCCATGCCTTTTACTACTTTCTCCTGTCCGTTTTTTAAAACAATGCAGTCATCTTCGTATTCATTGATTAGTCCGTCGATAGACCAAGTACACTCATATTTTAGGGGATTTCCTAGATCCCAAGCTTGTGGCAAGCCGCCAACAAACATTTCTATACTCTTTGCTCCCCGCGTCTCGTATTTCGCTTCCTCGGCTAAAATATTGACTAATCCGGGAGCCAAGCCTAAGTCGGTAAAAACGGGTTTTCTACCTTTCTGGTTTGCGTGTTCATTTATGTTCTGAGATACATCGACTCTTCCTCCTAAATCGCAATATCTTACGCCATGATCAATGCACCACTTACCTACGATTTCGGTTTGGTGGTAAGGTAGGCTGCTTATCACAATATCTGGTTTTTGTTGACCCTCTAGTCCAGTGCAAATATCCTCGGCGTCACTAACAATAAAGAATTCATTATTGGGCGTCTTACCGTCGACTAAATTTATTTTACGCGGAATATTATCCGCCGCTTTTGGGTTGGTGTCCATACCAATTACATGAAAACCCAGTTTATCCATCGCCCAAGCGATAGCGGTTCCCATTCTACCCACGCCTAATACAACTGCTCTCATTTTTTACATCTTTTTCTTGGGCCTCCTTGACCTCTATATCTCTTCATGCCCTTACTGCGTTTACCGCAGCCTTGACGGGTCTTTTTACCTTTGGGTTTTTGATAGCCTAATGAAGCCTTTTTCGACATTATATTTCCTCGATCCTTTTAGCTTTATCATCTATTACCATATCGCAAGCGGGTTTAATATATTTCCCCTTTGATCCGGTAGAAAGGTCATGAAACTTACAGCCCCAAGATTCTAATTGCTTCCAAGTAAATTCATAATAACACTTGCCGAGTGAAATAGATTTTTGGGAGCCGCCTCTAGCAGTCCAATAGACTACATACCAACCTTGGTCATATAGCTTGTTTATTTTAGCTATATTATCTTTGTCGGGGGTAGCTAAATTATACTGTCTTTTGTCAGGATAAAAACAAATAGTTTCATCAACGTCCACAAGTACTACTTTTCGATCATCTGATGAAAACTTCTTGGACTCATGAAACTCCATGTCTTTAGCTAATTGCTTATACTGATGCGCTTCTGGATGTTGTTCTTTCACTTTTTTTTCTTCTTTTTTGAGGGTTGCTGAGCTTTCTTTAAAGCTTTTGGATCGGGATAGTCTTTGTCTCCCGGTTTTGCCGGACGATAATTTTTTCCTTCGCGCTTTTTCTTTTTACGAATATTGTCCCACAGTCCCTGTTTAGCTTCTGAGTTTTCCTCTTTAAATGTATGACCTTCGTGAGCTTTCATACATTCTTCTTTTGTGTACCCAGCTTTTTGACAGCGACTCATGTATTGATCGTGACTCTCATCGTTTGATGGCGTTGGTTCTGCCGCTTCGCTAACTGAGGCTAGTGACGGATTGATTCGTAAAAGTTCATCATGATCAAAAATAGTTTCACCATCCCATTCGTAACCCGCTTCAGAACCTTCCACTTTCTTTCCTCCACGCCATTGACGACACGACCAATAACGGGCTTTCCATTTTGGTCCGGGGCTGTCACAGTTGTGTCTTGCTCTAAAGCTTTTTCTGCGAGCAGGATCATCGCGTTTAATTTCCATATCGGGGTCGCCAAAGTTAACTTTAACTACGTTACCTTTTTCATTTTTAACGTAGACTGAAAATTTCTTTGGACCCTTTGGGGTTCTAAACGGTTTATTTAAGGTTTTTCCCTCGTTGGCCGCTTTGATTTCATTACTAAAATCAATTTCTATTTCTTGCTTTTTCTTCACTTTCTATTTCTCTTTTTCTTTGGATTGTTGTCTTGATGTTCAGGAAGCATGGCTCTTACTTCGTCTACGAGACCTAGCTCCAAGCATTCGTCTGCGTCGATCCACCAATCTTTCCTGTCCCAATTTCTCTTGATTCTGCCTTTTGTCAGCCTTGATCTGGAAGTGAATATATCCACAATTCTTTCCTCTATTCTCTTGACTAATTTAACTTCGTCTTCGACTTCAAAAGTCTTACCTATCGCTCCAAACGCCGCTCTATGAATCATTAACCAAGCTTGATGACCTATCCACCTCTTTGAGCCAGCTTGTAAAAGAATACCCGCCATTGACGCCGCCATTCCAAGAGAACCAGTGGTTATTTCGTGCCCCTTATTTCTAAGCTCCTGAATATAATCAAATAATTCAAATCCATCAATTATACTTCCGCCCGGAGATGAAAAAACAATTTCTATTTTACATTTCGGATCTGACCTATGCCACTGAGTCAATTTGGACATGCAAGCTTGAACCGAACTCGTGCTTACCTCTTTGGAAAATCTATATAAATGATTTTCATCATCAGATAGTAACTCTTTAACTCTAGTTGCGTGAGCTTTTTCATAATCTAATTGGGATATGCCCGCTTCCATTTCAAATTTTAAAGCCTCCGCCTCTACTTTTCTAGTTTCAGCTTTCAGCTTCTCTAACTCTAGTTTTCTTTTTTCAGCAGCAGAACTAGAGGATGTTGAGCTTTTCTTCTTTGGAGAAGTCTTCTTTTTGGGAATAGTTTTCTTTTTTTGCATATTATTTCATTCCTTGTGGAAAGGTTAATTTGTCTGCATGATTGACCGTCCAGCTTATTTCATGGGTGACTGCCCTGAAAGTCCTTGCTGCACTTGGAAAACCATTGCCCGATTTTTTAACACCGCCAAAAGCTAAATGAGACTCGGCAGCGATTGATCCACCGTTCCAATAAATCATTCCTGCATCACATTCGTCCCTCATTATTCTAGCTTTTCTAAAGTCGTTTGTCAAAATTCCAACAGCTAATCCGTATTCTGTATCATTATAAATTCTAATTGCGTCATCAATTGTATCAAAAGGTATAATTGCAACGTGCGGCCCAAAAACTTCATTTCTAAGATATTGAGCTTCATGGCCTCTCCATTCCGTTTTATAAACCATGGGAGACATAAAAAAGCCGTCTCCTTCAGCGGCCCACCCAGAGCGCAATCTTTCACCTTGCAGAAGAACTTCTGCATCTGGATCATTTTCGACCATTTTATTATATTCTACAACTTTTTCATAACCCTGCTCATTTATAAGTGGGCCATAATAAATATTTTCATTTGGTACTTCATCAACCCAGCCTATTGCGTCCGGCGTTCCAGTTGAGCCAACTCTCGTCTCAAATGGATTTCCTGTTTTAAGCTTACTAGCTTTTTCAGCAAACCTTTTAGCAAAATCATCATAAATAGTCCTTTGCACTAAAATTCTTCCAGAGGATACGCATCTTTGACCCGAAAGTTTAAATGCGCTTGCGATACATGCTTCTAGAGCTAATGGAACTTCAACATCGTCAAATACAATACATGCTGATTTACTGCCCAATTCGCAAGAAGTAGTTTTATGCCAAGAATCTGCAGCAACTTTGCGAATATGCTGTCCGACTGCGGCGCTACCAGTAAAGCAAATATGATCGACATCACCCCTAGCCAAAGCGTCACCAGTATCACCAAGGCCATGCACCACATTAATGACCCCATGAGGGAGACCAGCTTCCTCATAAATCTCCATAGCCATTTGGGTTGACATCGGTGCATCTTCGCTAGGTTTTACTATTACTGTGTTACCTTCAACTATCGCCGGAGCAGCATTCCAAAACATTCCAATCGCAAGCGGAAAGTTAAAGGGCGTTATAATAGCTATTACACCTTTTGGCTTCCTAAGCATGTATGCATCTTTGTCTTCAATCTCTGAAGATACAGCTTCGCCATGACTATAACGGCCAGAACCAAAAGCAAACTGAGCCATATGTAAGGCCTCATTAACCTCCGCGATGCTTTCATTGTAATTTTTTCCTGTTTCAAGTGAAATAACTTTCGCTAACTCTCCTTTTCTTTCTGTGATTATTTGAGCCACTCTTATCATGTAGTCAGAACGAACAAACCGGCTGACCTTCTTCCATTTATGGAAAGTATCCCTAGCACTTTTTATAGCCCTTTTTACGTCTTCAGGCTGAGTTAGAGGGAACTCGCCTAGTACCTTACCTGTGGATGGATTAATATTAGAATAAGTTTTCTTTGTGGTTTCCCATTCTCCGTTTATGTAATTCTTTCCATTCATTATTTTTTAGTGCTCTCCATTAGTCCTTTGACGTTTAATTCGCAAAATCCTTTACCCTCTCTTGATATAAGTTCGTAAATTACCCCCGTTAGTTCGGATGGCTTTGTGAATACTTGCACAAGCCCCGGGCAAATCATAGGTTCGTCGGAATAAAACTCAGCATAACCCTTTTCCTTCCATTCTTTCATGGTAGCTTCTACGTCCTCAACTTGGTAAGCTATATGGTGTACGCCTCCTACGTCTCCCCTTTCGGCAACCCAATCTCCTACAATGCTTCCCTCTGGGCCATCACTAACAAAAATTTCTGGGGGAGCATGATATTCTAAAGGAGTTTCTGTTTCGATTTCATTCGGAGAAAGATGGGTCTCCATTCTCCACAGGCTAGTCTCTTCGGCTCTATTCTCTGGCGGAACCAATGCTAGGCAATCCGCTTTATTGCCGTCATCAAATTTTATTTGAAATTCTGTACCAATTTTATAACCCAACGTATCTGCAAAAAATTTAGCAGTTTTATAACGATTTTTTGATCTATAGGCTATATGATCTAGTCTCATTTACGTGCTCCTTATAGACGAAAGAGCAAGGACTCTCTTTCATCATTATTATAAATTTAATTTTAAATAAAATCCAACCTATGTCAAGGTTTTATCTATCCAATAGGTAAATTCTATTTTCTTCCTTAAAATCCACCTTATTTTAGAGGTCGTACATAGAATAATCTTACTCCAAATATTACGAGGTGCATACCAAGGCTTCTCACGCTCCTTTTTCTTTTCTACGAAGAACTTTTCTACCTTTTCTTGCAACATTTTTCTTTCCTCAGAATCCTCCTTCTTCCAAATCACCCTTCCTGTCTCCTTAACTTCTCCTTTGAAAAATATTACTTTAAATTCAAAACAGTAATCGTGTTCTTGCCCCAAATGTACGCCAATCAATGAAAGTTCTCCGGTCCAATCTAATTTCTCTAATTCTCTATGAACCTCTTTAAATCCTCCCCCGGCCATGTGATTTTCGTCCTCTTCCCATTCTCTGTCTATTTTCCACCAATATAGCTCACCTGAATCTGTAACTTCGTACTCATCCATCACCCCGTAGAAACAGGACGTTTTAAACTCAAATTCTTCCCAGATAATATCTTTACATTCCCCCAAGTCGTCTGGTAGGGGTAAGGGGTATTCACATTTTACTACGTCCATCATGTATTCTTTCCAAATACTTCGTTAGATTGTTGAGTTGCCCTTAAAAAGGTTGCACATTTAGGCATATCTTTTACTTTTCTAGCGCCAATATAGGTACAGGCTGACCTAACGCCACCCAATATATTTTCCACTGTATGTCTAAGGAGGCCTCTATGCTTAATTCTTATAGTCTTACCTTCGGAGGATCGATAGCTAGCTACTCCGCCATTGTGCTTCTTCATGGCTGTATCAGAACTCATTCCGTAAAATGTTTTATATTTCTCCCCGTCTACTATCTCTTCTTCCCCCGCTGATTCTGTATGACCAGCAAGCATGCCCCCCAGCATAACAAAATCGCCACCAGCACAGAGGGCTTTTGCGACGTCCCCAGCGCAACAACAACCGCCATCAGCCATAATATGCCCACCAAGCCCATGTGCAGCATCCGCGCATTCAATGACCGCGCTGAGTTGAGGATATCCAACACCAGTCTGCACACGAGTAGTGCAAACAGACCCACCACCAATACCAACTTTAACAATATCTGCTCCACTTAAAATAATCTCCTCGGTCATTTCACCCGTAACAACATTACCAGCTATTATAATATGATTAGTATATTTATCCCTAACCTTTTTAACAAACTCACAAAACCTTGAAGTATACCCATTAGCTGCGTCAATGCAAATGAATTTAATATGATAAAAATTATATAATATATTTTCTAAATATTCTAAATCTTGATCTTTTATTCCACATGATACAGCTAGATGATTGTAAATTCTATTTTGCCAATTTGGTGATCTTTCGTTATATTCCCAGTTCTCTTCATTGGCTAATCGGCTTTCTTCGCTTTTCCAAATTCCATAACCGTCCAGTTTGTGGCGCCATTTGCCAACGTCATAATGTTTGCTCAAGCAAGTTAAGCCGTGATACTGAGCAAGGACTTTAGCTGTTTCAAAAGTCCCTACTGTGTCCATATTTGCAGCTACAATAGGCACGCCCTGCCAAGTAGCGTAGCAGTTAGGGAAAGTAAACATGCGCTTTAAATCTACCTCTTTACGGGAAGAGAGAGTGGACCGCTTAGGGCGCAATAGAACATCTTTATAGTCTAATTTAATATCTGATTCAATTCTCATAAACCGTTATTAATCAATAATAACAGCTTATTGGCTATCTTGTCAAACATTAAATTTTCACTAACGTAAGGCCTCTACTTAGAGGGAAGTGAATTATGCCTTCGAAATCGTAATCCTTTTGAATTTGATCGAAATCTTCCCAAAATATAATTGAATCTTTGCATCTCTCGCCTTTGGGAAATTCTCTAACCTTAGAAGAGTCATGGAATACAGCATAATCTCCTTTTTCTAGAAGCTCCCTCTCTAAGCAAATGCGAAACTCTTTAACTCTATAATCTAAATTACTATCAAACACAGCTAGCCCAAATTTTACATTTGTTTCTTTTAAAAACTCTCTGGTGTCTTGTTTAATTTGCACTACTGTATCCTGCAGCTGCGCTTCTTCTATTACTCTTTTAGTTGTATTTGTGCAATTATCGTCCAATTCAATTGTATAAAGTTTACCAAAGCCATTTCTTTTCACAGCGGCCCCAAGCGCTTTAGTGCCGTGACCGAAATAAGAGCCCGTCTCTAAAACGTTTTCGGGTTTTGCGGCTCCGACCAAAGCCATCCAAAGTTCTAGATATTCTACTTCAGTAGAACATGCATCGTGACAATGGAATAGTTCAGCCTTCTCAGAAGGTACATGTGGGTGCGCCGCGCTTTCTTGTATCATAACTATTTTTAGACTTTAATATTTCGACACTATTCAAACACAAAAAAAAGACGACTATGCGAATTTCCAATAGCCGTCGTCCTTCTAAAGACTCAAGCGGCCTAGAATCGACATTACTAGTCGCCTTAAATTAATGGGAGGCAGGAGTTCTTGAATACCTGCAACTACTCTCGGGCCAAGATCAAGTTCATTAACCCTACAACACTTCGTACCCTACTCACTTCATAACTTTGCCCTTACAGGCTGTGTTACTCGGCTCCCAGAGATTGATGATCTCCTGCCTCTTGTTTCGGTGCGCTATGGCTCTTGTAAACCATTGTTACGCTACTCCCTTTATTCCGACCGTCGCCAGAATAAATCGTTAAAAATAATTAACTCTGCTACTGATTCATGCTCCCACCAGAAGGAGGTGTCGGGATCTCCCCAACCACCACAACACAGAGTTATTGTCAAAGATCGATGTAGTAGCACACGGGCTACCTACAGGTTAAACCACCCTTTTTAACAGAGCGGGTAAAGTCACGCTTACTAGCTGGAAGCCAGCGAGCTTTGTGCTGGTTCAGCTTAACGCGTTCCATAACATATTTAACCTCAGTGGTTCCGTCTGGTGCTTGCACCATCGATACTTTGTATTCTTTAGTTCTATTACTCATAACTTTCTAAGTCTATCATCATCTTCTATAAAATGTCAAGCAAAAAATTGCACCAAAAAATAAAATTGTCAAATAAATTAACGCCAAGAAAATTCCCCAAGAGATTCCTATTATTTGCTTAATCTGTTCCATGCCTTTTTGAGAAAGCCGTCTTTCTTAATGAAAGGGAATTGCTTGTGAATATCGTCTGCATTTTCATCTGTTCTATAGTCCCAAGTTAGCTCTTCTCCTTTTGAAATATCTCTATTGCTTAGAAAAGGGGTAAAGACCATGCCTATTTTTATTCTCCCTGCTCCAGCTACGCCAAAATCATAATTAGCCTCAATATTAGGCTCGTCAGAATGATTCATGTAAAAGCTAACATTCATACCGTTCAGGCCAGACCATAAAACTGGATATGTACCGTTAGACTTAACGAAAAACGAACGAATTCTTTCTTGAACTTCTTTCGGCATTAGATCGACTTCTTCTTCTGTCAAGTCTACTATTTTCTCTGGGAAACCGGGGCGATATGGAACAGCAAAGGGGTTTGTGCCTTTGGGAATATCCCTTATAGCTACAACTCCTATACCGTGTATTTCTGAGTTGCCGATTGTGGCAAATACTTCTTCGTCTAGATTCTTTAATAATCTAAGCTTTTCTGGAGTCATCGCCCTCATTAAAATGTTCTTCTAATTTTCCTTCCATTTTTTCGAGTTCCTGATTTTCGACTTGCCCTCTAGCTATTAGAAGGTCACACTCTTGAATGAGTTCTTTGTATATTCTTCTATCTTCTTCTGTCGCTGTATCGTTGGCAAATTTGTCTTCTAGAAGTTCAATTTTACCGATCATTTGATTGGCGTTTTTTTTCCACCATTCTAACGACATATTGAGTAGATGGAAGTCCTTCTCTAGTTTTGCTTCTGTATCTTCTTTCATCTATTACTAGAATATCATAAATTTACATAAAACGTCAAGTTAAAATAGGTCTAAATCTTCTGGACTTATTGGCTCTTCATCATCGCTATAAAAGAAATCTAAATCGAACCATTTGCGCCCGTCTTTAATTTTAACAGTTAAAATCGGAATCTCATATTCTTCACAAATTTTCATTGCGCTTTTACTGAGGCAGTCGTGGCATAAGAAAAATTTAACATCTTGATTTGCCCAGTCGGTATATAAAAGAAAGTAAACTAATTTTTTATTCTCATAAAGTATCTTGTATTCTTCTCGGGGATATGATAAACCACAAGCTTCACAAATAAAAGGATTACAGTTAACCTTTTTATTTCTAGTATTATGCTTTATTAGTAAAGCTCGAATGTCCCCCGGCTGATCATTTTTCATTTGTAAACCTTTTTCGTCTTCTTAGGCTTACGAACTCCATTTTTGTCTAACTTAGAGTCTTCTTCATTTCCCCAATTGATTTCGTTAAAGTTTTCTCTATACTTTTCTCTATTGAACCCCTCACAAGGTAGCGACGGCCTCTTTTCTCTGTTTATCGAGTCCATGCCTCTACTGATAATTTTTGCATCCTTTTTGTTATGCGGATTGAGTCTTCTGCTTGGCGCTTGCCAGCTTCCAAAATCTGCACCCATACCTATCCCCTTTTCTTTTCTTTGCTGGTGTGTAAGGGAGCTTGGTTTGAAGTTACCTTTACTTCCCGTGTTGGATGCGGTCATTGGGTTATACCCGTAGTCTCCGGCACCTTGGTGTTTGTATTGCCTATCGTGCTGAAGTCCTACGGGACAATTGTGGTCCATTAAGTGATCATTTTTTCTTTTTCGATTTTTTCTTTTTTTCGCCATGTTTTATTTCTCCACTATATGTAAATCATTATCGCTATCACTTATTTTTTCAAGATACTTCTTCGCCATATCTAATCCTTCTGGTGTATGTGGGAACGCTCCGTATCTGTAGCCATTTGTCTTACTTAAAATTAAATAGTATTTCTTTTTTCTATTCTTTGTTTTTTTCTTCTTCATTTAGTAATTCTTTTAATCGCTTAAGGTAGAATAGTGTCCAGCTTTCCCCCACAGCTTCTTCGCCTTTTCCTTGCTTTATTTTTTCTACCTTTTCCCTGCGATTTTCGAATTCTTCATGTTCGATAATCTGATCTAATAAATCAACAGCTTTCATCACCTATCATACCTAGAAATATATAAAAAAACCTAAAAAAACCCACCATAAATTAATACAGTGGGTTTTGCAGTGATATTCTCCTTTCTGTTTACTTTATTTTTATTTTTTTAGGTTTAACATCATCTTCTTTCTCGAAGGTAATGGTTAATAGACCATCTTCAAGGTTCGCAGACATTTTTTCTGAGTCCGCATCTTCTGGCACATAGAAAGAGTAATCGGCTGTAGAGCCAACGCTGTTTTTTGCCTTAACGGATACTACCCCGTCTGTAATCGTGGCGTCAACATCTTCCTTTTTAAATCCAGCTAGATTAAGAAAATAGCTATAACTGTTTTCCTCTTCTTTGTGAGGTACGATATTTCTTCTCCAAGTAGAGTTGTCTACATCGTGAAAATGGCGATCAAAAAGATCCCAGATACTTACTCCATTGTTTCTGTTAAAATTACTAATAAACATGCCACTACTAAAGCATGGGGCATGCCAACTTTTTATAGGGGTTTTCTGGGGATTTTTAAAGGGGTAGAGACATGATGTCTCGATTATGTGTCACACTGATCTTCGGAAGGTGCCTCTTTGGCACAGCAATTTGGATTGCCGCATTGTGGTACATTTACTTTTTTACATTTACGTTTAGTTTTTTTATGACCCCAATCTATCTCGTCATAATTACTTCTAAACTTTTTAGAAAAACAACTTCTTGGGCTATCGCCTTTACCATTCATAATTAAGATACAATTCTAATAGAAACTTCTTCTACGCCATCATCAATAAAACCTTCGTCTAAAAGGTACTGCGCCACAACAGCTACTTCTTCGTCTTGAATATCCTCCGAGGCGAAAATTCTAATTTCGCCGTCGTTATACACCTTGACGGAATAGCCTTTGACGCATAGCTTTTTCATTACATATAAATTTACACTGTATTATACGTTGAATTTGTAATAATCTTAAATTAAAAATTTTCATTTTCTGAAAAATCCTACAGACTTATCCTTGGGTTCGATAAATTCAAAATTATTTCTATCCATGTACTCTTGCAGAAGAGTCATTAGTCCGTCACGACTTATATCTTCTATCTTGTTTTGGATAAAAATTTCTTTATAAGTATTTGAAATGTTTTGTTTATGAATTAGGGCGTGATATATTAAGGCGTATAAATGAGTTTCTTGATCTGGGATATAAAAATTTTTACACTTAACCTTATTGGTTATCATGCGCTTTTCTAATTCAACGTCGTAGTAATCATCTCCGATAAATCTAAAATCGAACAGCACTCTTTTGTCGTCGATAATGACTGAATTTAATATTCTATAATGACCATCTTCGAATCGCTGTTCTGCTACGCTGTCGCCATCTAATATCGTTTTAATTAAGTAATAATTATCGACTAATACATCTACATCTAGGTGTTCATCTATTGTGACATTGTCAGGCATTCCTTCAAAGTTTCTCATTATTACATATTGCAATTTTTTAATAGAATTTAAAGAGTCGAAAGCTTCTCTCATGTTTTTAAATTTTCTTGGCTTATAAAATTCATCAAATAAATCAAGGGCCCTCAAGTTATCTTTGGTTTCTTGAATATTATCTGTTGCATGAATTCTAAGGTGTCCATTAACCCGACTACTTTGTGTCTTTGATTCGCAGGTTCTTAATGTGTGTTTTAAATCAAACAAATTGATATTAACTAATCTACGAGTATGACCCGAAGTTTCTCTGGGTTCATAAATGGGAGTTGGATCATTGATTATGTATACAGTAAACGGTGTTGTCCCTCGTTCATCGTCTACTGTTGTTTTGTAAAATTTTGATAACACGTGAGACTTATTGTCTAGTTTTTTCATGGGCAAAACACTTACTAATTCTAAACCGTTAAGCTTTAGGTAGCTTTCTACTTCTTCTCTTGAAAAATAATTAACCCAATCAACTATGAGGTGTTTTTCTGCTAACAGTTTCTCTTCTTGAATTTCGTCTAGTATCTTAATCATGTTTCCATCTTTAAGTACGATATCGCGGTTCGGTCCCGCAAGTGGCTTGGGTGTTTGGCTTATGTCTATTCCGCACGACATATCATCATTTATTGATGCCCAACCAAAATCACATAAATACAATCTCCCATCCTTGACTAAAATTTCTTCTGACTTTATGTCGTTATGTTTAATGCCGCTGTCTTTTAAGTCTTGTAAAATCTCATTCGCTTGCTGCTCATAGTTGAGTGGAATATTGGTGCTATTAATGCTTTCGCCAGCGTATTCCGTTACCAAGCTCTCTTCGTTAAAGTGTATTAATTTAGGGGCCCAATCATACTTTCTTAAATTTAACAATTTTAAAACCTCAGCTTCTCTCTTTAGGCAGTCTGTCCAGTCATGCCCTGCAGCCATAGCATCTGGATAGTCCCAAGTGTTTTTTAATTCTTTTACAACCCACTTTTTGTTTTTATCGAAATATATGTTTGATGTATAAGCACTAATTGTCCGCCCTAGCTCGGCGTCTTCGTTGAAAACTTTACGTATTATTGAATTTGCTAATTTCATAAATTGGTGGAAGCGGCGGGAGTCGAACCCGCGTCTTTAGAGCCATCGGCTCAAATGTACTACAAGCTTAGTCAGTGTTACTTTTCGTGCTTCATCACTGACAACTACACACGAGGTTGGAGGCACTTTATTTATACTAGACTCCTCACCCTTCCTAGTTTTTTTGCTCATTGTCGGCGCCCTATCTCCTTAATGAGCATCCGGAGTAGGACGTGACGGGACTTATGCCGCCAGTTGGAGAGCTTCCTCTTCAACGTAACCGAACTTGGCGAGAATCTCGTCAGCTTCAGCTACAGAAGGAGCGAACTCCATGTCAACGTTATCGTTGGCATTTATGTTTTTTTAATAGATGTTTTAAGAGGCCAACTATTATCCTCTGCTTGCAATTTGGCGTAAGGTCCTAAATCGAAACCAGTACGCTCCCATAAATTGTATTACACTAAATTGGTAGGGAAGGCGGGACTCGAACCCGCATGAGCTAATGCTCGACAGATTTTAAGTCTGTTGTGTCTGCCAATTCCACCACTTCCCCAAAAAAGGGGTTTGTGGTTATAACTCTCCGTATTTTTCTTTTTCCCTGATTCTTCTCATATAATCTCTTTTTTGCCTACGTCTACGATCTGGGTCTTTTTCGTCGTATTTTTTTCTAGCTCGTTTTAAAGCCTTCTTACCTTTCTTAGATTTAAAATATTTTTTCTGTCTATCGAAAGGTATATCGTCCACTCTGTCTTCTTCGATCTCGTGGGGGGAAAATCGCCTTTTTTTATTATTCTTCATTGTATATCGTCCACTTTAGTGTTTTTTTTCTCACGGGGGGAAAATCGTTTTTTTTTATTTTTCAATTTTACTTATGTAAGTATAGCATAAACTTATCAAGCAGGGCAAGGGAAATGCGTAGCAGAGGACTCTAAAAAGTCATGCTACGCTGGGCGCGCTGGATTATAATGTCCAAAGGAACAACTCCGCGCATGCCCCCACCCTCCTTGGCATCCTTAGCCGTAAGTTATAATCATCTTGTTTTATCAATGATTAATAACTTGGGGTAAGTAATTCTTAACATATGAGGAAACATTTTTTTCGCCGCCTTCTCGTCTGCAGTATCCTCTTCCTTATCTTCTTCCGCTTTTGGCTCGTGCTCTATTGGCATCTTCTTGAGGTCGTCTTCTGACGGCATAGTCACCTTCGGGTCTAAGGCCCACATAATTTTATGCTTCTCACAGTAATCTACCATACGTCTCACGGGAACAATGAGGTTGAAGCCCTCTCCTGCTCCCCTTACTAACATTCCTACGTACCTAGCGTCTCCTTTTAAATATACTCCGCCTCCGGAACTTCCCGGAAAAGCGGTACAAGTTGTCTGATCAAACACAAATTTGTTTAATGACTTAATTAACCTACCGTGCTGAGAATAAATACCGTCGGTCATACTGTTGGCGCCCATTTGTCCTAATAGCGATCCAACATGCAACAAATCTTCTCCTAGTGGGGGAATTTTATCTTCGAGATAAAAGGTTACCGTATCTTTTACAAAGTTAAATTTTCTAACTCTAAGTAGGGCTAAGTCGTGACCATCGTCCGCATCAGAATACTTTAATACCTCCGCGTCCATCTGAAGTCTGCCTACAGTTCTTCCATTTTGTCTGATTTCTTTTACGACCATTGGGTCTTTGAACTCCACTAAGGTCTTGGCCGTGCCATTGACTACTGTTTTTCTAGTTTTTCTTAAATTATCTATGACGTGCGCAGCAGTCCACACGAAATTTACTTGATTACCTTTCGCGTCCTTTCGAGTGAAAATTACCCCTGACCCTTCCCCGTTAGAGAATGAGCCTTCGGATCGAATTGTAACAGAAACATTCTGTAGGTGCTCCGCTGTCGTTTTGTTCTCTTCACTGAGGGCGGTAGAGACAAAGACAAAGGGCAGCATTAACGTCAATTTGAGTAATATATTCATATGATTATTATCCTTAATTCTTTGACAAACATCTAAGATAAATAATTCAGAAAGTATAGTTAAATCTTTTTATATCTTCCGAGTAAAAGTCTGCGACTTCATCCTTTAAAAATTGACCCTCTTTAGTGTTCGGAAAATAGTCATGATAATGCTTAGATCCCCTTTCTTTTGTGACATTGTCTTTTTTGGGGTGGGTAATCTCTGTATTCAGAATTTGAGAAATTTTTTCTATATCAGAATGAATCGTTTCAACTTTACCTATATAATCTATATCTTCAGGAATCCATTTGACTTGAGGTTGGCATTGGCTGAAGTGATTTACGTTATAAAAACCAATGCTTTCAGTGTTAGGCAGATTAAAAACAAACGAATTAAAAGACATGTGTTCATTATCTTGTTTTTTTATATATTCATATAATGACACTGCTCTATCCCAAGGATTCCTAACGAAGCAAAATTTATAATACTTATTCCATTGAGTATCTGAAATTAAACTTCTACTTCTTACTTCATTTATATCTACGTGCCCAAAAGATAGATTTTCATTATCGTCTATCGGTAAATCTATATCATGCATTTCGTGTGACGCATTTCTCCATCGCTCTTGACAGTTGAGGGATTTAATAATCGATGTTCCTGCGGCTTTAGGAATATGAATGAAAAGTAGGGGCTTCATTGTTTTTCATGCTTAAGTAGCTGCTCTTCAGCCTTAGATACTATCAGTAAACTATCGTAATCTTGATTTGAATATGCTAAAGATATTACCTGCTCGGCTTCCGGTACTGTTAACTGCTTCATGACCTCTACAAAAACTTGTTCGGCATGTTCTTGCCTAAATTTTTTTCTGCAACTGCATCCCTTATTAATGGCTGAGTGCACCTGTTTAATCTCTAGTAGCGCCCTGCTAGGTTGAGGCGCGCCTTGAATGGACATCCTATCATCCATCATATTTATGAATTCATCTACCCCTGAAGTTTTTAACTCTTTACTCATATGCTTTTTTCTCTAGTATGGATAAAGTATAAAATGTTGATAATCCCAATATTATTGACGAAGGAATCATGTAAGCATTATAATGTAAAAAATAACAAAGCCCGCCGAGCCATATCGAAAGACACGGGGGGCAAGAAATTAATCTAAATAAAAAGTTATCCTTATATATAGATAAATAATCTGTATAAGTTAGGTCGGAAAATTTATCAGATTTATCTTTAAAATCTTTTATATAAAATAATTTTTTAAATCTGAAGAGCGAACAATACTCAACAAATGCGCTAGTCTTAAACCATACAAATAAAACTAGAGCGATTAAAAACGAGAAGAATAATAACTCATTCATTAATCTTTCTTTTCTACGAACTCCGCTTTCTCTACTTTCTCTATTGTAAGAGAAGCTATTGACTGTCCAGCTGGAATACTTAAAGCATGTTCTTTAGATCTATTTACCAATCGAAGCACTAACTCCTGATCTTGGTGAGAATTAATTACTTGGTCATTAATTGAGAAGGTTGCTTGACCGCTCATATTTGTAGGGGTATGAACTTTTCCAACGTAACCTTCGGGAATTATCAATTTCATCTTCATTGGGATACTTGCGTCCTCTTCTACTCCAATCCTTATATCCCCCAAGCCGGGCGTAAATAAGGCATAAGCTGAATCGTTCTTTTCTAGCTTCACGGGAGGAAGGGCGTGAACGTTTAATGGTATAAATTTAATTTTCATGTTTGATTTATCTGTATATATTTTAATTTTTTTACTATATCTTTTCGAATATTTCTCGATAAAGTCCCCCTGTATGCCCGGTAAGCGTTCACCTACAAAGTCTGGGATATTCAGATCCTTGATTTTTTGTCTAAAATCTAAGACCTCTTTTTCTAGTTGTTTATTTTTAAACTTTTCTTGAGATAATTCCAGTTCTGCATTTTTAAGCATTTGCCCAATGAATTCTTTACTGGTGTTATATTCCCTATTTTCCTCATTAGTTTGCTTAGATAGGGATAATTCCCTCTCTGCGGCCTCTTTAGCAAAAAGCCAATTCCAAATTTTATTTTTGAACCAATCCTTCATATTTTAATTATATACAAGGATTAAAGTTTTATCAATTTTATATCGTAAAAATCGAAAATATCTATTGCTGTCGGGTCTCGGTCGTAAATTTCCGCATAAACTACGGTGGGTATTTGATACGCCGCTATCATTGTCGCACAGTACGAACAGGGTAGGAGCGTGACCGCTAATAATTTACATTCCCCACTTCTAAAAAGCGATAGACAATTCGCTTCTGCGTGAATCATATACGGACGCCGCGCATCCCTATCTTCCCAGAATTCATCGCTAACGTTTTTACTGGGAGCTAGGCCATTGTACCCCAGCCCAAGCACCTTATTGTCTACGCTCAAAGCACAGGCCCCCACCTTATGGTAAGGGTCTTCGCTTCTGGTCGCGGCAGTTTGTGCTAGGGATAGCGCGTATTCTTCCCAAGAAGGTCTCATATGTGATTTACATACCTCTAAGGTTATCGCACATGCGGTAAGCGAACCAGCCAAAAATTATAGTAACTATTAACATAATTAAAAATCTAATTCTTCGATATCATCAGTCATCTGTTGCGTAACAGGGAGACTAGCCGTCTGGTAAATATTACTCGGACGTCCGACTTTAGTCTTAAGCTTTTTAACTTTAACTAAAAGGCCATCAGCTAATGCTTGATTAATTTTGTTGTGAATTGAAACCCTAGAAACCTTTGTGCTGTTAACCGAAAAGGCTTGCTCTGCTGTGAACTCACCTTCGGGCCAAACAACTGGCGTCTTTGGTCTACCTCTTTTTGAATTATTATCACTCATAACCTGATAATAACATCTTCTTAACTAAGATGTCAAATACTTTTTTAAATAAATTTTCTTTGTTTTTTCTACCCTTTTTAATTATGATGAGTATGACTGTAAATGATGCGCGCCAAGCGCTTTTTTCTTGGTACGACAAGAACGACTCTTTCGTGATTGAACGAGATTATACTAAATTATTACTAATAAACGAAGAGGGGAATGAAGAAAAGAAAGCTTGTATCTCAGCAGCCCTTGGCGACTTTGAGAAAGCTGGTCTCGTAACTTCGTCAACTTACGGGGAAAACGAATACCACATTCTCATAAAACCTTTTTCAACAATAGAACAAACTCTTAGCTTGAATGCGCAAACCGCTACGATGGTCTCACAGGAGGTTAACGAATTTTGTAGATTAATTGAGGACGATAGGGACACTTGTGATCCAACAGATGTTAAAGAGAAAGACATTTATAATTTAATTAATATCATTGGTTTCTACAGGGGAGACTACTCTGAAAAAAAATCCTCTTGACTATTTCTGCAGAATCATAGTAACCTAAAAAAAGTTCTTTGTAATCGCGGTGAATAGCTTGTGAGGGGTAAACTCACATAAACTCGTAAGAGACCACAGGTCCGTAAAAAGACCTTAGCCAAACAGTCCTAATAAGACTGGAGTTATTTCGGAAAAAAGCGGCTTCTGAGGCTAAGACCCGTAAGGGTGCTAGAAACTTAACACTCCCAAGAGGAAAAAGGTAAGCAGTCATTAAAAAAAATCCCACCGCAAAGATTACAAAGATTAGTACATAGCCCATCAAGTTGCGAGCTAGGCTAATAGAGGCCAACGCGAGGATTGAAGCAGGTTGAGTGGGAAAAAATGAGGAAGCTTTATAATTTTCACCCCCGCTTTCTAAGTGGACTGCTATGTTCTTACAACAACCCAGATGAAAAATATATAAAGGTAAGCAGCCAAAAATAAATTTAAAATTTAAAAAATATACTTGACTAAATAGATAAATAAAAGTTAATATAAGAAGCTATGGAGAGAACAGTAATAGGACTATCAGGAGTGGCCGGCGCAGGTAAGGATTTATTCTTTGACCTTTTAAGCAAGAAGTTAAATGTTAGAAGATTCGAATTAGCAGATGACTTAAAAAGGGAAGCTAGCATGTGGACGTATAAGCAATACGGTATTGATGCCCTTAAGTGTAGTAGGGAAGAAAAGGAAATAATTCGCCCATTCCTTGTTCAACACGGCATTCAAAAGAGGAAGATGTCTAAGGGGCGTCACTGGATAGATTTAATTGATAGAGATATCAAGGGGTTTTTGCTTAACGCTGTGACTGAGGATATACCTGTCGTAACTGATGTAAGATATCAAGAATACGAGGGAGACGAAGTGGATTGGTTAACCAAGGAGTTAGACGGCATGCTTGTTCATATTTCGCAATTCGAAGTAGAAAGAGCTACAGGTAAGAGAACTTACCATAAGCCAGCGAATTCAGAAGAAGAGAAAATGGACCCAATCCTTGAAGAATTAGCCGATTATAGGGTGAAGTGGCCTAGAGTTGAAGACAAAGAGACTCGCCACGAGATACTTAACCAATATGTAGATAGATTTATAAATTTTTATGAAAAGTGCACCGGAAATTCTAACTGAATATTCTAATTTACTTTGGGAATTGTTTAAATTTGATTTAGACGTCTTATCTATTTGGTGGATGTGGGCGCCATTGTGTATACCGGCGGTGGGTTACCTGATATATATGTATTTCAAATGGTGGATTTTGTTATTACCATTAACTTCATTTGTTAAATTAATTCGAATGATTTTTTCAAAAACTCCGTCACATCCCTTACCGGCAGAGGAAATCAGCGAAAAGTGTGAAAATGTTTGGCAAGCAATTTCAGATAAAAAAGGAAAACCTAAAAATAATTAGCTCCTCTAGTCGGCCCAGCAATGAAGCCGACAGATAATAAATTAGTAAAAAATATTAAAGATGATAATTGTAATGATAGTTATAAAGAGTTAGTTTCTCGACACGAAAAGCTATTTTACAAAGTTTGTCAAAAATATTCGAATGTTGTAGTTTCGGGAGGCGCTAGTATGGATGACCTTCTGGGAGATAAAGATTTTGTATTCCTTAAAAGTATAAATTCCTACAAACCAAACAAAAAAGCTAAATTTTCTAGCTGGCTTGGTAACCATTCTCGATATCACTGTTTAAATTTTATAAAAGAGAATTGTAAATACATAAAGTTTGACGAACAGAAAGATTTAGAATCGTTCATAGAAACCACAACTAGAGAAGATGATATACAAAACGAAAGAAATTTAGAATTAAAAGATCAAATTTTCCACATTTTAAGCAAATTAAAAGACAGTCGAATCCACGAAGTCTTCACAGAAAGATATGCCGACTCAGAAAAAAAACCAACATGGGCTAAGATAGCAAAAAAATTAAATATAAGTACCCAAACAGTCATCAATCTACATAGTAGGGGATCAAAAATCCTAAAACATAAAATGAAATCTAGAAAGTTATTAGATTTTGTTTGACAACATAACAAAGAACAACGTATACTAAGAAAATCATGAGTAACAATACACAAGAGAGTCAACAAAAGACTCAATATAAAGATGAGGAAGTAGGCGCCTTCTGGAAGCGTACTTCACAACGCGGTCAAAAGTATCTGGCCGGACATATCAAAGGCGAAGACGGCTCTTCTGAGAAGCTTGTCGTTTTTGCGAACACAAATAAAAAGAGTGATAATCAACCTGATTATCGCATCTACAAGTCTCGACCTCGCACAAGCGAAGCCGTAGCGCAAACACAGGAACAATCGACTACCGAGGATGAACTCCTTTAGTAATAATGTCGGAACTAACCTTCAATGTTCCTATTAACCAAACCTCCTTTGGTCAGGTCTCTGTTGCCCTACTGAGGGAGATGTACAATAGAGAGATGTCCCCCCTGTTATTCCCTATAGGGGGAGACATCAATCTATCTACCCATAAAGAAGATAAAGATTTCCAAAACTGGTTAGTGGATGCTTCAAGAAGGGCCTTTGAGAAACATAATCGAAATAATAAAACTTTAAAATTATGGCACATTAATGGAGCGTTAGAGAGCTTTTCAAACGATCAGCTTTTAATGACTTTTTATGAACTAAACGAGTTAACGTCCGCAGAACGAAATGCTCTATTAAACAATAGGGTAGCAGTAACATCCTCCTACACTAAAGAGATTTTTGAATCGGTTGGTCTGTGCGCCGACTTCGTACCATTAGGATTTGATAAATATAATTTTTATAGGACAGACAAAAAATACTTTGAGGACGATAGAATTACATTTAATCTATGCGGGAAGTTTGAACACAGGAAGCATCATGTAAAAATACTGAGGGCTTGGGCTAAACAATTCGGTAATAATACAAAATATCACTTGCAATGCTCTCTTTATAATAACTTCTTGTCGCCCGAACAGAATAATGAAATAATTGCTAAAGCTTTAAATGGTGTAAGATATAGTAATATCATATTTTTAAACTTTATGGCTGAAAATTCTAAATACAATGAATTCCTGAACGCCGCCGACATTATCTTAGGAATGTCTGGCGGAGAAGGTTGGGGATTGCCCGAGTTTCAGTCCGTATGCCTAGGTAAACACGCCGTAATCTTAAATGCTCACGCTTATAAGGATTGGGCTACAAAAGAAACCTGCGTAATGGTAGAGCCCTCAGGGAAAATCCCCTCAGAGGATGGAATGTTTTTCAGAAAAGGTAGCCCATTTAATCAAGGAGAGTTCTTCTCTTGGGAAGAAGAGGATTTTGTAAACGGATGTTATGACGCAATAAAAAGAGTCAAGGACACCGGAAGAGTAAATACTAAAGGCATAGAGCTTCAAGAGCAATTCACTTACTCAAAAACCTTGGATAAAATTCTAGAAATATTGTAACATGCCCGTCTACATGTTTCAAAACCCTGATTCTGGAGAGACCATCGAACTGGTCCAAAAGATGAAGGACGAACACATCTATATCGATGAAAACGGTTTACAATGGAACAGGGTTTTCTCTGTCCCCAATGCAGCAATAGATACAGTGCTGAACGCTGACACCTCAGCAGCAGACTGGATGAGAAAGACTGAGGGTAAAAATTGGACCCTAGGAGACGCTTGGGATACTTCAGCACAACTAAGCAGAGAGAGAGAAAAGAAGATGGGCAAGGACCCTCTTAAGGAAAAGAACCTTAAAGATTATAGTAAAAAAAGAAATGGAATGAAGCACGATTCAGTTAAGCGATCCACAAAGCATTGGGATGTATCTTAATTTTTAATAATTTCTTCTTTTCTTTTCTAGCAAGTACGGAGTAGTATATATAAGTATGAGCAATCACCAAATTCACGTTAAAAAGAGGAACGGTAGACTTCAGAAATTAGACATCGACAAGATTAATAATTGTGTTCAAAGAGCCTGTGAGGGCCTCGAAGATGTTTCAGCTAGTGAAGTAGTCATTGACGCTAATGTTCAGCTATACGACAAAATTACGACCAAGGAAATAGATCAAGCTTTAATTATGTCTGCTAGACTAAAGATAGATAAAGAGCCGAACTACTCCTACGTTGCCGCGCGATTGCTCTTAGGTAATATTCATAAAGAAGTATTCGGTTCATCTGTGGATAAAGACGCATTCGATCATCAGTACAGATTGTCTTTTATAAAAAATATTAAGCAATTAGTCAATGATGATATTCTTAATCATAGATTACTTGAGTACGATTTGAAAGCTCTTTCGGAAGCTTTGGATATTGGTCGTGATTTTAAATTTAAATACTTAGGTTTACAGATTCTTTATGATCGTTATTTTTTACATCTTAATGGCCGCCGCCTTGAGTCACCACAATCATTCTGGATGCGCGTAGCTATGGGCTTAGCAATTGACGAGAAAGATAAAGAAAAAAAGGCCATAGAGTTTTATGAAGCCATTAGCAACTTTCATATCTGTCCATCCACCCCAACTCTATTCAACAGTGGATCGAGGCGTAGTCAACTCTCTAGCTGCTACCTAAATACTTTTGATGATTCAATTGACGGAATCTTCGATGGAGCATGGCAAGAAGCTCGTAAATCTAAATTTGCAGGAGGGCTAGGATTTGATGTATCTAATTTTAGATCCGCTGGCTCCCACATAAAAGGAACAAATGGAACCTCTAGTGGTCTAGTGCCTTGGCTTAAAATTTTTAATGATTTACTAGTTGCAGTTAATCAAGGAGGTAAACGGCCCGGTGCTGGTTGTGCATATATCGAACCGTGGCACCTCGACATTGAAGAATTCCTAGACCTCAAGAAAAATACTGGCGATGAACGCCGCCGTTGTCACGACTTAAATACAGCAAACTGGCTACCGAATCTCTTTTTAGATAAAGTAGAGAAAGATGGGGACTGGTATCTATTCTCCCCATCAGATACCCCAGATCTTCACGAAAACTATGGAGAAGACTTCGACAAGCTATACGAAGGATACTGTAAGAAAGCCAGAAATGGTGAGATAGAAAACCACAAAGTTATTAAAGCTAAGATTTTATGGAAGAAGATGTTGCGCGCCTTATTTGAGACAGGACACCCTTGGATTACCTTCAAGGATAACGCAAACATTCGTTACTCAAATTATCACCAAGGAACAGTTAATAGCTCTAATTTATGCACTGAGATTTTCTTGCATACCATCCCATCTCAATATAACCAAGGCATTAAAACTGAAGTTGGAGAAACCGCCGTATGTAATCTTAGTTCAATTAATCTCAAAGAACACTTAAAAGATAATGGTAAATTAGATTTTAAACTTCTAGCAAAGAGTATTAAAACTCAAATGAGAATGCTGGATAACGTTATCGACTTAAATTTCTACCCAACAAAGGAAGCGGAAAAAGCTAACTTATCCCACCGGCCTGTAGGCGCAGGCACAATGGGGTGGGCCGACGTTTTTCATTCTTACAAAATTGATTTCTCTTCGGAAGACGCAGTAAAATTTTCCGACGAACTGTACGAATTTATTTCTTATCATTGCATTTTTAATTCCAGCAAGAATGCTAAATCTAAAGGTAAATATAGCACCTACGAAGGCTCGCTATGGGATCAAGACATCTTACCGTCAGATACCTATAAATTATTAATGGATTACCTCGACGAAAAACCAATGATTCACAGAGGCAAAAAGTTCTGTCCAGAAGTTGACTGGAAAGAAGTTAGAAATCATATCAAAGAGCACGGAATGCGAAATAGTAACACTATGGCTATTGCACCGACTGCTACCATATCATATATCCAAGGTTGCTCACCATCAGTTGAGCCAGATTTTTCCACCCTTTTTGTCTATGAAAATAAAAGCGGGAATCTAATGATTACAAATGAGTGGTTTGTGAAGGAATGCAAAAACCTTGGCATATGGGATCAAAATTTAGTCGACACACTGAAGAACGTAGATGGAGATGTATCTCAACTAGGAGGAGGTCTTCCACAGGATTTAGTTGTGAGATATAAAACTGCATTTGATCAAGACCAGTTTAAACTTGTAGATAATGCTGCAGCTAAACAAAAGTGGATAGACATGGGCCAGAGTTTAAATTTATTTAACAAATCTAGCTCTTTAAAATATTTAAATGATTTATATATGTACGCTAGATCAAAAGGGTTAAAGAGTACGTATTATTTAAGGAATAAAAGTGCAAGTAAAATTGAAAAAGCTACGAAAATGGGTAACAATAGTGCTAGTATTACAGCTAATAGTGATGATTCTAGCTCTGATGTTGCGACTTGTAGAATAGACGCCATGATGAATGGAGGCGAATGTGAAAGCTGTCAATAACGAAGACAGACAAGAGTTGGCTGACAAAGTTAACCAACTTGCTGAAGAGGTAGAGCCCGATAATAAGGCTTTAGCTCACATACTGTGGGGTGTCTGCGGAGCCCTGCTACTAAAAAGAGAAAGGCTATTTTCCAGAATGATGAAAGGCTGGGTGGAGTCGAGAATTAAAGAAGTGTATAAGAAAAAACAAAAAAAAATAAACAAAAAGAAAAGGCGACAAGATGAACAATAAAAAAACAGGACTTCTACTGGGTGAAGAAGTAGCGGGAGTTAACCAGATTCTTCCGCATAAACACGAAGAAGTATGGAAATTATTTTTAAAAGGGGTAGCTAATAACTGGTCTCCTGCGGAAATTAATATGAGCGATGATGTAGACCAATGGAAAAACGGAGACCTAACCTCGGACGAAAAACTTTTAGTTAAACGCTGCCTTGGATTTTTTGCTGGAAGCGAATCCTTGGTTGGCAACAATCTTCTTCTCAACGTTGCAAGATGGATAACTGATGCTGAATGTGGTCAATACATAATGAGGCAAGCTTACGAGGAGTCCCTCCACAACTGGACTGTAGTTACCTGTTGTGACTCTTACTCCCTCAAAGTAACCGAGGTATATGAAGCTTATCTAAATATTCCAAGCATCAAGGCTAAGGATGATTTTTTAATGGAGATTACCACAGACATAAACAGGCCCGATTTTAATACTAACTCAATAGAGGGTAAGCGTGAATTCCTAAGGAATCTTATTACATATTATATCGTGTGCGAAGGAACATTTTTCTTTAGTGGGTTTGCCATGCTACTTGCTTTAGGAAGGCAAAATAAACTGCCGGGATTATCCGATCAGATACGTTATACATTGAGAGACGAAAGTCTACATATCGAATTCGGAACATATTTAATCAATACAATTAAACAGCAATACCCATCGGTGTGGACAAAAAAATTCGAGCAAGAAACAATTGATCATATTAAAAAAGCTGTAGAGCTTGAAATAAAATATGCTCACGATGTTCTTCCAAGGGGTATCTTGGGCTTAAATGCTGATATGTTCGTAGATTACATGAAGTATATCGGCAATAGGCGGCTTGAAGGTATTGGCGTCGACTTCCGTTTCGACAGCGATCAGAATCCATTTCCGTGGCTATCTGAGGTTGTCGACACGGGGGCGATGACCAATTTCTTTGAAAGAAAAGTCAAAGACTATCAAAGTTCTGGTATGCTGGAAGACGATTTTTAACATGAAAGATATAAAATACGCACCCGTTCACCTACGCAGTAAAATACACGGTTCATCCTGTCCGGACTCTTTCTATAAAGTCGGCGCTAAGTACGTCAAGAATATATATTCCCTCATCTCACCAGAGATCGAACTAAACGAAAAACATCGCTGCGCCTTAGATTGGGGATGCGGATGTGGTCGGATGATTCAGCATGTTTGCCAACTGCTTCCTAAATGTAACCTCTATGGATCAGACGTAGATGTAGAAGCGGTACTGTGGTGTAAAGAAAATTTATCACATATTGCAAATTTTTCCACAAACGATCCCACTCCCCCATTACATTTTTCTGATGATTTTTTTGATTTCATATATGGTATATCAATATTCACACATTTAACGAAAGAGATAGAAAATAAATGGCTCGAAGAGCTTCATCGCGTAACTAAGCCCGGAGGATACGTGCTTCTAACTACTCACGGCACTGTATACCAGCAATATCTTACCGATAATCAAGAGGGTTTTTTGTGGATACCTGAATCCAACGTAAAAAACTGTACCGCTGAAGGTCTACCTTCATATTATGGAAGCTCTTTCCATTCTGAGCGATACGTTTATAACGAGTGGAGTAAATTTTTCAGAATTAAAGAATATAAACGCACAATGCCTGACTGTAAACATGACTTTATACTTTGCCAAAAAAAATGAATATAGTTCCAGCACATTAGTCAAACACTTTCTAACTAATATGAAGAGTAATAATACAGAGACAGAGAATAAGTTTACGACTGTAAAAACTGGTTACGCCCGGATGGCGCTAGTTTTGTTAGCCCTCAACTTTTGTTTGACGGGTTACGTAATCGTGAACATGAATAAGGTCACAACCGATCTTATTGAAAACCAAGCTTCCAACACTAAGTCGGAGGTTACAGAGTAATATGAAAACTAAAGCAACACTAATCGGAGCAGCGGTCTTTTTGGGCCTCGGATGCTCCAGCACCCTAACAGTTGGCCCTAAAGCCAATCAATCTAGCTACCTTGGAGCTTCGGCAAATACCAAGGGAGCAAGTGTAACCCTTCCTTTTGTGAAGGGCGAGGTCGCGGCCACCGAAACGGAGACCGAGACTAAGAAAAAGAAGTAAAACTTCTATCAACAACAACCCCCCGTTTATCACGGGGGGCCTTTTTTTATAAAACAACCAAACCTTTAATTTCTTTTATAGGCAGTACTCCGTACCAAGATATTTCCCTATTGTCACCTATAACCCAAACGCACCCCTCTGGAACCTTCGTGGGTTGAGAATTTGTGTTTAAAAATAACCACTCATGTTTAGGTTTTTTATTCCTAGCTTCTTCATCTTCTGTATAAAAAATAATGTTGCCATTCGACCAGACGTCTTTAATCTTTTTGCCGTTCACATGTATGTATCCGTTTTTTATTATTACAGTTTCGCCCTCTAATGCAATCACTCTTTTCGTCAAATCGTCACCAGACTCTTCATCTCTTATAACAACGACATCAGTTCTGTCGGGCTTCCAATCCTTACCTAAGAATCTAGTTTTTTCAATAATTAATATATCCCCATTAGAATGAGTGGGTTCCATACTGCTGCCGTGATTATATATAAATCCATATTTATATCCAAAAAATAACCACCACACGCTTAAAATTATAACCGTTAACCAAAGAGGATAACGCCAATGTTTTGAAAATTTCTTCACCTCTAATATACTAAATAAACGCTACACTTTCAAAATAAAAAAGGGAATTAACATTTCTTTACATACTAAATAAAAAAATAGATAGAACAGCACATCAGTGTAATTATATGTGACGCCGAATATTGACCGTGTTAATATTGTAGGCGTTATTTAATTATGAAAGCAATTCTACTTAAACATTTAGGAAGTTATGATTCGTGGCTAGGTGCCTCCCTCGTAGGGTTTGGCCTCTTGTTGCATGCTAATGTCGTTGATCCAATCGTTGCAGTCACTTGGCTTGCTTGGTTATTTGGCGCCATTAAGCTATTACGTTCTCACAAAGAGGGCTAAATGCTGAATTATAGCAAAACTAAATAAGCATACATTCAAGCCTCACAGTGAAAAGCTGGGGGGCTTTTTTAGTGTAATTCCTAATGTGAAAAAGATTCAGGAAAATCTTCTCGAAGAAATACAAAAAATTGAAAGAGTCGCAGAAAAAAAGGGCGCCGAGCTATTTCACGCATCCACAAAGAACCCCAATGCGGCTTTAATCTATAATGATAAAGCAATAGCCATTCTTATAATAAAAGAGCTACCAGATCACTTCTTGGTAACGCCGTATATTGTAGACATAAGAAAATGGGAATGGGCAGAATCCGAAGGATTTTCGAGGGATCAAATATGGGAAGACGAAAAACTTCAAAATATGATATTTTTCCCAGCAGTAAGAAAAGAAATGTATAAACACTTGGGTATTTCTGTGTAATTATATACGAGATGGATTACCAACTATTGATAAATATCGGCTTTGGCGTGGTCTGCACGATCGCTGGGTGGCTTTTTAAAGTTCTTTATGATCAAATGAGACTGATAGAAAAAGAAGTTAACGATCTAGAGGATTCCCAAGAAGAAGACCATAGAGAAGTAGTAGAAAAAATTAATCAACTCGCCCTAACCCTACCTGAAAAATACGTCAATAAAAACGACTTTGAGAATTTAGTAAAGGTAGTACACCACAGATTCGATAGACTAGAAGAGAAACTGGATAACCTTAAAGGTTAATATTTCTTAAAGACTTAATTTGTCCTAATAAATTAAGGGTGTTTTCGTACCCTATTTTACTCGTTTGAATTGTCATGGGGTAGTTTATCTCTGTATCTATCCTAACGCCTTCTAGACGCCATTCTGGCTCAATAAAGTCATCTACAAAATCAAACCATCCGTGAGATTTTAAAGTGTTATAGCACTCATCTATATCATCTTTTTTAGCTTCAACAAGTACGTCGTAATCTAATTCGTGTTTAGCCATCATAGTAACGTGTCTAAAATATAGACCTTGGTTATATGTCAATTTGTCTACTACAATCAGATTCACTAATGAGTATTACACGTGTAATATATTATAGTGGAAGAATGGTACGATATTAAAGTTGGCGACTTCTTTGTAGAAATCAAAGATGCTTCTAATTGCTTCTGGAAAGAAAGAAAAATAGTAATACACGACCCAGCAAAAGAGATAACTGCTGGAAAAATTGTGGACATCGTGGAATATTTATATTATGAAGGCTTTATAGAAGACAGGAGAACTCAAGTAGAAGTCAAAGTCTAAACAGTACATAAACTTTTTTTATTACAGTATCCCCCTCGCCCTTGTATGCGAAAAAGTTCTCTATATATCTTTTACTATCAGATGGATAAGTCATCCAGTGATAATCAATTGAGCCCTTTCTTTTTACTAAAACTATAGCCACCCCTAGACCTTTTTTCTTATTAACCTCATCTAGATTACGACTAGTTAGTTCATACCAGCCTATACCGTAATGATTTAATACGGCCATCATATCACTTATAAAAGTAACCTGTCTGCTCCTATTATCGAAGACGGATAATATATTTCTACAAGAAGTAGTATGGCGGGCTTGTATAATTTTGCTAATTTCTTTTTTAGAAAAAGGTTCTCGTTTAAATTTTACATTTTTATGAAAATAACTAAGCGCGTCATAAACAGCGTCAGGACCACAACTATTTATATGATCAGGATCTTCCCCAACTTTTCTGGCCTCCTTAATATATTGAGGCTCTTTACAATATTCCAAAGTCCCACATCCGCTAAAAAGAAATACGCCAATTAGAGATATGATTACGAACTTCATTTGGTAATGGTTCTTATAATTTGATTCTGCTCAATTATTTGAGATTTTAACTCCGTTATAACGTAGTAAGATATAATATTAAAGCCTAAACTAATGCCGATCAGAGAACCAATTAAGCATTTAACCCAGAAATCCCTATTTAAAATAGTATCAAGAAACCTCCGAAGAAGTTCTAGCCTGCCAACATTTAGTCCAGATATGGGCGAACCACACTGATGAGGAGCGTTACCCTTCTCGGTCTTCTTAACCTTTTTATTTTTAGGTGCTTCCTCTTTGGTTCTAACATACCATTGACCATTTCTCTGGTATAGCCTGCCACTCATTTTACGTCCAATTATCGGGGTTGTCTTCTGGAAACTCTGGCGGCCACTCATTTATTCTTTTCATGTATTCTATGAGTTTCTGCAGAGCTTCCCCTTGTTGCTTGATAATATCAGAAGCGCGCCGTAAGGTGGCTTCTCTATTTTCAATAACAAATTTTTG
>Ga0114933_10000527_pt1 | contig 46401 bp, 33 predicted proteins | sample 4SBtaG_FD_89691 | JGI IMG/M metagenome (GOLD analysis project Ga0114933, IMG submission 89691) | Deep subsurface microbial communities from Kolumbo volcano to uncover new lineages of life (NeLLi) - 4SBTROV12_W25 metaG | ecosystem: Environmental > Aquatic > Marine > Volcanic | place: Kolumbo... | reverse complement strand
TACTACGGTGCTCTGAACTGTCAGGTCCACCAGGTGGCAGCGTCATGACACCTAGAGCAGCGAGTGCGAAGGTCACACAGTCAATCCACAGCGCGGTCTCGATTCCGTAGACGGAGATTGTCAAACCACCGATGGCAGAACCAAGTCCCAGAGCGACAGACCAGCCTCCCGAAGCCAGGGCATTGGCGGTAAGCAACTCCTGCTCATCACAGATATTGGGCAGATAGGCGTACTCAGCTGGGTCAAAGACAGCCCTAGCCGCGACCATCACCACGGCTAGCACATAGACCGAGGTCAGACTATCCAGCAGGTCCAGTGACAGGACAGTCACTAGAATGAATAGCGAAGCTAGATTCGCTCCAATCATCAGTCCTCGGCGAGAGTATCTGTCGGCCAGCATTCCCGAGAAAGGTGTCGCGGCAGCTAGGGAGAAACTCCTCGCGGCTAGTACTCCAGCAATGGCCAGAGGAGAGTTGTCAGTAGCCTCTCCTGCGAGGATGAACAAGGCGATGACGGTGAACCAGTCACCGATGAAGGAAATCTCGTTGGCTACGAACAGCCGTCTGAAGGGACGATTGCTACGCAGCAGTTGGATGTACCCCATCTTCGCCATAGTCCGAGCCCGAAACTCGTACGCTATCATTGTCGCCCACGGAAGGGAAGCAATAAGACCGTCCGGCCGGAGCCGACTATGTGGTCGATGAGCGATTGGTCTGGATAGATCTCGAGATGACGGGTCTAGACCCGGACGAGAACACAATCATCGAGATTGCTACAATTGTAACTGAGGGTGATCTGGAAATCGTCGCGCAGGGTCCGGCATTGGCCATCGCTCAACCAGAGTCAGAGCTGGCCAAGATGGATGACTGGAATCTTACTCACCACACCGATAATGGTCTACTTGAGAGAGTAAGGAGTGAGGGAATATCCATGGCAGAGGCCGAGCAATTGACACTTGATTTCGTCAGTATGTATTGCCAGCATGGACAACCTCCTCTGTGCGGTAACACCATCGGTCAGGACAGACGATTCCTGCGACGATATATGCCCGATTTGCACGAATTCTTCCACTATCGTAGTGTTGATGTGACCTCCATAAAGCAACTTGCAGATAGGTGGTATCCGAATCTACCGAGAGCCACCAAGCCAGCAGGCCACAGAGCGCTCGATGACATCAGAGGTAGCATAGCCGAACTCGAGTACTACCGCCAGCACATCTTCGTTCCAGAAGAGTGACTATTAGTCTCAGTTGAAGACTTCAATTCCATCCGATAGGAACTCCACTGGAATCAGTTAGAATTACATTGATCCCAAATCCTCTTCGGTGAAAAGCAATCAACTCCAGTCCGTGTATCAGATGACCTGTAACCGCTCTTCCCAGGACCGGGCGCCCCTCTTCCGCAGGTACAAGAGCACGACGTTCACCCTCAACACCATCCAGCCATGGCAAAACTCCCTCTGGAGAATATCGAACACCTAGAATCATGTCACAACCCTCGCTCCACTGAGCTGATTCGGCGTCTGCACCGCTCGGAATCGCAGGCGCGTTTGGATGGGTGTGCAACCAGAACGAGAAACGACCTCCTCGGACCCCGCGAGATTCATCGAACAGGCCATCCATCCACTCCTCAGGCACATGATGTACTGAGTAGGAGTCTCCACGGTTGACCAAATGTGGATTACCTAGTATGAACCCCTGTCCAGAGAACAGCCCATCTTCGAAGTCAGCACCTTGTAATACCTCCTCGACACCATCAGGATGAGGCAGAGATGTATCTGCGTCCATTCCGACCAGTATCTCGTCAGGAAGGGATTGGAATGTCCATTCCAGAATCGTCGATAGGACATTCAGCGGCATCAGAACATGTGCTGGATAGACATCCTTCGATTCGATGGATTCCGAGTTGTAAGCAGCAGCGGCCTCAGTTAACCAGTTCCCTGCCATGTGCATGGGTCGAGGCCGCTTGACTTGAGTTCGACGGCGACTATCGAACTGAGACATCCAGCACTACATGGTCCCAGTGTGGAGCATAGCTCTTCACTCGGATAGGAGAGCCGGCTTCGATACGCCGTCCAGTATCGATTGTCCCTAAGAAATCAATGACTTCCTCCGCCCATGAGAAATGGTCCTTAGATGGTGCAATGCCATGTATATGCAGGACACCTCCCTCACGAGAGAGTGATCTCATAGCGACTGCATAACTACCTTGTGAGGTTGGAAGGAGGCCAAGTAACACCCTGTCAGCGACTCCTTCCAGTACAGCAGTGGTGACTAAATTGTCTCCGAAGTGGACTGTACAGCGACTTGAGACTCCATTGGCCTCTAGGTTCGATTCAAGTGCCTTGATGGCGTTTGGATTCCATTCACAGCAGTGGACATGCCCGACTCGTGAGTGAACGAGGATGGGCAGAGAGTAGTACCCAATACCAGCATAGAGATCGAGCACAACCTCACCTTCAGCGACCATCTCTCCCATCCTGCGTCGCTCGTTTATGTTCCCAGCCGAGAACATGCACTTGGTGAGGTTGTAGCCGTAATCGACTCCACTCTCCCGCCTCACAACCCAGTCTTCCTCACCTAGAAGCATCTCAACAGTACTCTCTCGCATTTGTCCCTCAATCTCCCCCGCTCTGCCCAGCCGCTTTGCTCCCAGAGCGGTTGCCACCGAAGTCCACAACTCCTCATCGCAATGAGAATCCCAACCATTTCTGAATGAGGATGCTGGCAGCAGAGCTACATCCGAAAATCGCTCCCATTTCCTAGGAATACCCGAGGCCAATGCGACAATCTCCTCCTCATTCAATCCTCTAGCTCTTAGCAATCCTTTGATTTGACTGACGAGTCGGGTGTGTGGGTCGTCGTCCCGCATTCGTCTCCGGGTAGAGCAATTCGGATTCAGACTTATTGCTCAGTATGAGGCGGCTACAACATGCAGCGAGTTGCCGTGCTGCTGGTTTTACTGCTCTTCACTCCTCTCGCAGTCGCAGATCCTCCTCCCGGACAGCCCGATGTCACCAACGATATCTGCTCTACATGGAATAGTGCTGATGGCATCTGTGATGACTACGATTCGACACTCGACCAATCACCCGGTTCGGAGTGGATTGCAAGCTCAGTAGAGATAGATGTGGCCGACGCCGAGATGGTGGAGATGCGCGTTGGTCTAGCGGTGCATGAGATGTCAAGGGAGGACCTAGAACTCGGTGATCTTGACCTAGAAGGCGACAGCGCTCCATGGGACGGGATTCCAGCAGATTACATCAGGAATTACGAGTCACTGTCTAGGGGAGGGGGAAAATTGGTTTCCGACCTGATGCTTGAGCGAGTCGAGCAGATTATGGAGGAGTTCATTGACATCAACTTCCCGAATGTCAACACTACGGCCATAACCACGGTCTCGGAGGTAGATTTCAAGTCTCAGCCGGACGCTCAGTGCGTGTACGATTCCGATTACGACTCAATAGACGAGGTCAACGGATACGAGAACAATCCATTCCATCCTCCAATCTGCTTCCAGGCCGTGCTTCAGATGCAAGTCGATACCTCTTCCTTCGGTCTCAAGCCGCAAACCTCCGATATCAATCGAATGATGCAGGGAATGCTCACGATGGGGGCCTCGCTGAACTCGCAGTTCAATGCCACGTCACCTATGGGGCACTGGCTGGAACTCTCGGTAATGCCACCCGGTTATGCGAATACGGAGAGCGTTGAGGAACCTGGATCGATTATGAGCAGAACGCTCGACGGACACCCCCAGACTTACTCGATAGTAACAGTGGACAACACGCAGGTAGTAACCGAGGCAGCTATCGAATCTGTAGAGTTGCAATCCAAACTGGCTCACAGACCTACAACAACCCCAACCTACTCTTTCGATCAGCAAGATCCTTCACTCAGAATCAACCTCGAGGTTGATGCCTCTGACCCACAGAATTCTCAGTTTGAGTTGCAGATTGCCATCCACCACCTCGACTCAGACACTCTGAGCGACTGGGATGCCAACCTGCACGACGGAACAATCGAGATTCCCTGGATATCATCCGACGGTATCAGACTGCTCAATCAAGAAGTCAATGAGGACCTTTCTGCATTACTTCAAGGAATCCCGATTGAAGACATGTCCTCAGCTTTCTCTGAGGCTCTAGGGGCCGAAATCTGGTTCGATACACCACAATTCTCAGATGCCGATGAGGAGGGAGGACTCAACTTCCAACACTCTCCCGGCGAGACCTGCGACGAATCATTCCAGGTGCGCTACTGCATAGAAGGTGAGAACGCAATGAGTGGAGATTGGCCGGTAATACTCACGACGAGTTCCCAATCCACTTCGATGAGGGTCGCATCAGTAGTAGAGCGCATCCTTGAGAACACAGGTGGCGAAATCGCTAGCATAGATCTATCGAAAGTTACTGATGAAGATTTAGCTTCACTGATGAGTGTAATTGAGGTGGAGATGCAGGCAGACACCTCGTGGCTACATGACCTTCTACCTGAGGGCATGCCGAGGACTGAGTTGACACTGACTCTGCATCTGCCTGAATGGATAGAGTCAACTCTAGGGGATTCGACAAAGGTTGAGATTACTGCATCATCTTCAGGTGGAGAGCAGGACTTCGCATTCAAGGGAACTCGATCATTCGACTGGAGGCACCCCATTTGCATAGATTCCGACCCCTGTGAAGATGACAGCCCGGACCTCATCTGTGGATCCAATCAGTTGACCTGTATCTCCTTCGACATTGTAGTAGACATAGAAAAATTTGCAATCAGGGAGACTTCATTCTCAGCCGAAGTCGAATTCTCAGCCGAAGTCGTGTTGGAAATCTACCGACTGGGTATAGAATTGGACGAGGAAGGCGTAGAATTGAGTCCAGTACCCTCTGATTTACTCAGGAGGGGGATTGTAATCGGCGACAGGATAGACGGAGGCCTACTTGCCGGCTCAGACCTTGAGGCTCCTATTGACCTCGGCGTAGGAGAACCGATTATGCTTGAGATTTCCAATCAAGGACTACAGGACATAGGAGATGAACTGACAATACGGTCAGGGGAGATTATCGAATCATTCGGAGGTATAGAGACTGTCCAAGACTTCGGCATGGGTCCCTATAGCATAGTGGCAGCCTTCGATGATACTCCGCTGATAGCCGTATTCGACACAGTCACCATGCCTACGAATTCCGAGGCTGGCGATACGGTTCCGATGCGACTCGGCTTTGAGGTCGAGAGCACCGTGGTGAGCGCCAAACTGCGTGGAGAAGAGATTTCCATAGCTGCCCAGCCAGCTTCGATAGGACTCAGCATTTCAAGACAGATGCTGGCTGCTTTTGGATATCCGGTGATGAACTCTTCAGGAGTTCATGTTGATGGGCTCGAGTTCTTCCTTGAGGTGACTCCGCTGATGGAGCACACTGTATTCGGAACCATCCGTTCTTCAGCAAGGATGGAGATTCACCTCCCCTCTTCGGTCAGGCTGCTCAGTTTTGAGAGCAGAGAAGGATTAGGGGAGCTGCTGGAGCAGGACGGTAGACAGGTTGTGGTATACAGAACCCCGGTATGCCCGGATGCCACGACTTGGACGCAGTGTAGAGAGAATTATGACATCTTATCGTATTCTTTAGAGGTGAGTTGGATATTCATTATCGGTGAGTTGGCCCCTTACATCTTCATCCTCTTATTCGGCTTAGGGCTACTGATTAGCAGAAGGAGGAGGCGGAAGAGGGAGCATGAAGAGAAGAAGCAGGAGGAGTCTTCGGCCGAAGAGCAGAAACTGACAGAGTTAGCGATGGAGTCTGAGTTCGGTAAACTCGAGGACGGAACCACCGTAGTCGATGAGTCATTCTTCGAAGACTAACCGTTCAGGTGTTGTTGGATTCGCTCAGCCATCGACTTGCCTATGCCCGGGACTTCTCGTAATTCCCTAATGCTAGCATGTTCGATTCCGCGTCTGCCTCCAAAGTGTCTCAGCAGCGCTTGGATCTTCTTCGCTCCAATCCCTTCAATCTCCTCTAGAGGATCACTCAACGCCCCCCTGCCTCTCCTATTTCGATGGAACCTGTTTACGAATCGATGAGCCTCGTCACGCGCATGAATCAGGACTCTCCCCTTCCTTTCCAAGACCAGAGGCGACTTTCCTTCGATGTGCAGAGTCTCCTCTCTCTTGGCCAGGGCGGCAACTGGGAACCGGCCCCGTAGCCCATGTGAGTCGAGCATGTTATGAATCGTAGACAGATGAGTGCTACCACCATCGAGAAGAAGCAGATCAGGCCACCCATCCTGATGCTTAAGCCAACGCTCGATCACCTCACTCATCATCCGAAGATCATCAGTAGCCTCACTCCTGATACGATAGGTCCGATACTCCTCTTTCGATGGCCTGCCGTTGCGCAGAACCACAGATGCACCCACCCTCTCGTTCCCTTGTAATTGTGCCATGTCGAAGCATACCACATGGTCCAGCGAATCGAAGCCAAGCAGCTTCGCCGCATCGTCTGCTGCGGCCTGCTCGAGGCTGCCGGAACGATTCTTGTGGTGTCTAATGACCTGTGCCTCGGCGTTCTGGTCAGCCATCCTCCGGAGGCGGGCTAACTCCCCGCGCTTCGGAATCCGCACTTCCACAGCCCCGCCTCGACGCTCAGACAGCCATGAGCGCAGCGAATCTCCAACTGGTGAAGGTACCAGTACTCTACGAGGAGGCTTTGTACTGGCATAGTGCTCTGCAAGTACGCATGAGACTGAGTCCGAGATATCTCCACGATGCAGCAGAGGATACTCCAACTGTCCCTGAACAATTCCCTCCTTGGCGTTCAGTATCACCACCACCCCAATATCTCCACTAGATGCGAAACCTACGGCATCACAGTCTTGGTAGAACCTGCTGTGCACAACCTGCTGGGAGATAGTGCTCTGAACCGAACCAATCAGATCCCTTGTTTTGGCCGCGCTCTCGTAATCGAGCCTCCTTGAAGCCTCATCCATTTCATCCTGAAGCGATTCAATCAGCCTAGTCGCATCGCCGTCTAGGACACTCATAGCGGCAGACACCTGTTTGTCATATCCTGCTGGCTCGATGCAAGGAGCGTGACATAACCCAATGTGCATGGCTAAGCACCCCTGCGGTAGCAGTTCAGGGCAATCTCTGATTCCAAAATGTCTGCGAAGAAGTTGTATCACTTTCTTTGCTGCTCTCGCATCTGAGAACGGACCCCAACTGCGAGACCCTTCAGGCGGGTGACGAGTGTATACAATCCTAGGATAATCGTGCTCGGTCAAAGCAATGAATGGATACGATTTATCGTCCTTCAACATCGAGTTGTAGCGTGGCTTATGCTCCCGGATTAACTGCCTCTCGAGAATCAGAGCATCGCTGGGACTCTTTGTCACGATGAAGTCAATGCGGTCGGAGTCTCTGACTAGCAGGGGGATCATCTCTCGGTCGGGAGTGGCGACGAAGTAGGACCTGACTCGCGACCGCAAATCCGTCGCCTTGCCCACATACATGACTCTATCATCAGATCGACGGAAAAGATAGACTCCGGGCTTACGAGGCATCTCAAGACTATCCTGTTTGAGTGCCATGTGGTTGATGCGCCGCAGGTGAACGCCCATGAACCCGTGCCTCCGCTCACACATCGTGATTCCAGAGGCCCAGCGCCGTATCCTCGCCCGACTCGCTCAGTTCGGAGATGAGATGCAAGAGGCTTGGGATGTTCCTCGCGACCTCTCTCTACCCGGTCTTGCCGAATCCCTCGGAGTGGTCAGATCAGCCCTGCATATGCCTCTGTCTGTCATGCAGGAGGAAGGGCTGATTATCACGCGCACAGCACATGTCATCGGAGGAGGATCTCGCCGCCGCACAGTGGTCCACATCACCGAGGCAGGCAGGGATGCGATATTGCAGAATGAACCAGAATCTGCGACAAGACGAGGCAGGTGTTATGGCCCTATTCCAGATAAATCAATCCTACATGGTAGGGATGATGAGTCGCAAGAACTCTCAACAATCCTGACTAATGGAACAAGCTTACTGCTCAGCGGACTTCCAGGAGTCGGCAAGTCTAGCTTGGCGAGAGAAGTAGCGGAATGTGTAATCAATAGCGGTTGGACTGTTCGCTGGGCATCTTGTTCACTCGATTCGGACTCCTCTGCAATTGGTGAGATGTGGTTGGGCGAGTCTCTTACTGATTCCTCCGCAATCGCAGCCTCTGTAGCCAGTCAGAGGACTCTGTTGGTTCTCGATGAGGCACAGGAATTGCATCCGCGCCACTCGCAAGGCGTGGGCGAATTAATTGGACAAGTTTCATCCGGCGACTCCACCATTCTAGTGGTGGTCAGATCACCCAGCCCCTTCGGAGTTCCTGAAGGGTTGTCAGAGTACAAACTGGATGGCTTAGAACCCCAGCACGCAATCTCGATTCTACCTAGTGATATGGATGAGGAGGAGGCTATCAGCGTGGCCGAGACTTTGGCAGGCCATCCTCTTGCCCTACACTTGTGGTCTCCCGGTGAGGCACTCCCTGAGAGAGTCGAGGCGGTACAGGAATTCGTGGAGTCGACTGTGATGCGCCGCCTGAGCGAGGACGGTATGTCAACCCTCGACGAACTTTGCCTATCACCCTCACCGCTGGCTATCGAAGAGCTGTTCGACGAATCGGGCACCTTGGAGCTCGATGAAGCTGCCATTTTGAGGTGGATGGACACTATAGCTGAACCTCACCACCTTATCCGCAATGTAAGGAGAGGTTCGTGGTCACAAGACGAGGCCAAGTCAATGCACTCCAAGGCTGCAGTTCTGTGGGCTGCTAGAGATGGAGCGAGAGCTCGCAGAATCCAGAGCCACCATATGATTAACGCAGGAGAGATAGATGCCGATTGGATGAATGAGAATATCGGTGAGATAGCCGATGAAGATAGTGCGGCAGCCGCTGTAGTTCTCGAGCAGGCTGTTTCGATGAGTGATTCCGAACCACTCAGGGAATCAGCAGTTGATTTAGCCCTAGATAGGGGGGAGGTTTCGATTGCTGAGAATCATATCTCCGAACTTCGTCCGGGAGCGCCCAGAAAACTACGCCTTGCTAGAGTAGCTCGGATGAGAGGAGACACAGAGTCCGCTTTGGCGTTGGAATCCAGCGCTATGTCAGAGATGACTCCTGAGCAGCGCGCGAGGATGTCAATCTCTGCCCTAGTAAGACTCCACGACGACCGACTCCCTGGTCGATTGACTGAATCTCTGGCAGGAGAACTTGTTCGCCTAGCAGACTCGATTGACTTATCTGGACTTCACGATTCGGATAAATCGGCCGGAAACCTGTCGATTGAACTCGTTAGGCACAGCATAGCTCTGGACACAGGAGACCTAGCCGAAGCCGCTAGGGCACGCACCTCGATAGAGTCCAGCATTGGTGCGGACCACCATAGCATAGCCCTCCTAGATCTGAGGTCAAGACTTGCACCGATAACCGTAGGAAGAACTCCTCCAGAAGCAATCGAGGCTGCACATCAAGCGATAAACTCGTGCGATGGGATTGACAAGATGAGACTCATCCACGCTACTCTCGAGTCTACAGACAAACATCCAGAATGGTTGGTAAAGTCACACTTATCCATCGTCGGACACCGACTTCGCGAAGACTTGCCAATGCATCGCAGACTTTGCGCGCAGAGATGGTACTGGAGAGGAGTCCTAGAGCCCAACAGCAGACTGTCACATTGGAATGAGGCTGTGAGCAGGTTCAGAATGGCTGAGTGCAGTTCGGCTGCTAATCAACTGATTTCGATAATTGCTCGTGAAATCTAAATCTCGGCCCCAATGAGGGTTCTAGTCTCAATAATCCCGGACACTTCTCTAATGCCCTTCACGATGCAGCGTGTCAACTCTGATTCATCATCGGCCTCGACCTTCACGAACAAGTCATGTGGGCCGAAGACAATCCACTGTCCCACAACTCCCTCGATTTGACTTACAGACTCCCTGACTTCGACCTCGCAACCGGTCTCGGTGGTAATCAGGACGAATCCTACAGCCATTCTCAGACCTCCACCGCAATCAGAGTCTCTGTCTTGATTATCCCGGGCAAGGATCTCATATTACCAATCAGGGTTCTTGCCATCTCATGCTCATCTTCAAAGTCGATTCTGGCTATGATATCGTACTCGCCGTATGCAACATGAGTCTCAGAGATACTATCGATGTCCAATAGTGAGAGATAGACGTCTCGCTCACACCCAGGTTCCGCTTTGATGAGTACGAATGCTGTGCTCAACTAATCCCCGGAGCGACCCGCTCGGTTGGTGTTTATGACCTCTGCTGTACGATATTCCCTAACCGCTCATCGGCCCGCAAGGGATAACAGTCAGAGAGCGAGCCCGAAGCCATGCATGGAAGGCTGGACACCCGTAGAAGGGCTACCATTGCCATAGTCGCTCTATTGCTCACTTCCTATGCTCCGCTGGCCATAGGAGCAGCGAGTACAGGCGTGCGCTCGACGACCATATGGTCGGGAACCGTGACCCTGCAGGAGGGCTACACCGTAGAGAGCGGAGAGGTCCTCATAGTCCAGTCAGGTACCACAATCCTGCTGGGTGATGACGAGACAATCCTAGTTGCGGGTAGACTTACAGTCCAAGGTACATCGTCCGACCCGGTCCTACTGGAATCCATTATCGGGAACCATGATGGCATAGTTTTCAACTCAAGCAGCAGCGGCTTAGGTTCGAAAATCGAAAACCTCACAATCACTGATGCTGAATGGGGTGTGACGATTTACGATAGCGACCCCACTCTCAACGATCTCAGAGTAGTCAATGCAGATAGGGTAGCAGTCGATCTCTTTGACGGGGCCTCGCCTAGAATCAACGACTTGGTAATCGATGGAGGCGGTCAGGATCTGCATGGAATCTCAACTTCTTGGAGATACGGCATAGGCCTCTCAGTCGGTGCCTATTCAGCCCCAATAGTCAATGGCATGATTGCTGACGGACTTATTACCAGGGCAGTGAACTATTGGGGCAACTCGGGCGGACTAGTCTCGAACCTGCAAATCTCCAATGTCTCAGGCGCGACGCTTGCCATCGCTGCAGGAATCTGGGTCGAAGACTCCATTCCTTTGATTTCAGACTCGACCGTGACTCGTTGCGACAACGGTATCTTCGTACGCCATATCACATCTGGCTGGACTACGCGACCCAACTTCGTTGACCTCACAGTCGAAGATAGCCAGTACCGCGGTGTTATGGTTGAACAGTACAATCATAGCCAGTTCTCAAATGTCCCTCACAATGCTATCTTCATTAACTTAGAATTGAGGGGGACAGGAGGCCCGGGCGCTAAGACTCCAGGGCTTGCGTACGCTGCTTTTGAAATCAACACCAGCGGAGTTAGATTAACCGATGCGCTGATTGAGGACAACGCCGCTGTAGGATTCAAGGCATACATGATTGGCCCCTCTACCATCCTCAATGGAATTGAACTCCACCGCAACGGCAGAACAAGTCCGGCAGCTCCTATTAATGACAGAGCAGGGTTGTTCATGCGCAGTGCAAATTGGGCTCCGACGATTAACGACCTAGTGGTCAGCAATTCGACTGGCCCCGGTGTTCTATTGTGGAAGGGTGGGGCGCAGGGAGCCGACTGGGTGATTACTGACAATGGGGCAACTGGAGTCGATTTACGTGAGTTCCACCCTGATCTCTCAGGAGTACTGAGCATTGGAAATGCTGGACATGGAGTATCTGTCAGGGACTCCAGTAATGTCGACCTCTCGTATGTCTCAACCTATCAGAACGGACTCGGCTCCCCCCTGCCCGAACTCGGTGCAGGTATCTACTTCGACGAGTCCAATGATGTGATGAGCGGTGGCAAGAATGTCACCTGCTTCGAATGCACCTCGATTCAAGACCAGCATGGCATAGTGGCCCGTGACAGCATAGACCTGCAGTTACTTTCAACCGAGATTAGAGATCCGGTTAGCGGCCCTGCATTGGATATCGACAACACCGGGATGGATCACCATGGAACAGTGATCATCGATGACCTGAGGGTGGTGACCAACTCCAGCACCCATGCCATCGAACTGGATGAAGTAGACGGATTCGTCAGAGGAGTAGATCTGAGCGGCGATAATGGAGGTATGCTCTGGGATGCCGACGGACAGGTTACCTCGTATCTAGAGAACAGCTTCATTGTGGGCAACTCGGCATCATGTCTGAATCTAGTAGACCAAACCGAGTTGCTGTCATACAATATCGCTCTCGACTGCGACCCTAGTGCACCTGCCTCGATGTCGGACAGTTTCGCCAACTTCACCGACTCATGGTTCTCATTTGGCTCATCCGACACATTTGAGATGCTAGGAAATAGCCATCTCAGATGGGTCTCATCCTCCGATTTCGGGACACCGATTTTCACCGGATCCGACAATATCGTCGATGTGATGTGGATGGTCGAGGTGCATGCGGTCAACCAGCACCTTCTCCACATCCCACACGCCGAGATCAACATGACATTCGACCTGTATGAGTCAGAACATACCGCCACCCTACCTTACTCTGGAATGGCATCATACGGCTCTTTCATCGGAGAGCGTTGGACCCCGATGCAGGGTTGGTCCGAAACCAACCTCGTGTACACTGGTTGTGATTACGATGGAGTGCACAACGACACCGCTTCCGCCGAGCTCAGCTCAGACCTCACAGTCTATTGTCGTCTAGAGCTGCAGAACCAGCCCCCGTTCATCCTCTGGGACTCACCTTCCAATGAGGACACCTTCGCGAGTGGAAGCATCGTCTCCTTCGACGCCTCTCGGTCCTGGGACCTCGATATGGATGGATTGACTTACTCGTGGACCAGCAATGTGGACGGAGATCTCTTAGTCGCCTGTGGACCGCTCAGCGGAAATGGCTCAATCTTTGAAGCGAACTCTGGCCCCACGACCTGCCTATCTGATGGAGTTCATCAGATCACCCTCGAGATATGCGACACTCAGAATCACTGCGTGCAGGAGACAAGAGAGGTGGAATTGGTCAATCTCCCTCCAGTGCTTTCGGTCGGTACCACTCCGGGAATCTCCTCATGGGGCACGCTTTACTTGGGAATCACGGCCAATGTCACGATACATCTGGCCAACACCTACGACCCCGAGGGAGATGAGCTGGCTTGTTGGGTAGAGACCTCGTATGGAGGAGGCGCCGGACAGCCTCCTGCCGGCGACCCAGAGTGCCCTGATACGATAATCACCTCATTCCCCGGTGCACCCAATCAGTTCTCTGTCACCGTCTATGCCTCTGATGGCGTCAATGTACCCGTCTCATGGACTTTCAATGTCGAACTGTTCAACGAAATTCCTGAGGCTAGCATGCAGGTCATTCGGAGTGGCCAGATGTCCTCTGATATCATTCGATTGGACGGGGCTGAGACCTTCGATCCTGAGGGAGATGAGGTACGTTTCGAGTTCTGGAGTGACAGGGACGGCCTGTTGGCTTCCGGAGTGACGCCTAACTCCGAATTAATCTGGGAGGGAACTCTGTCGAAGGGCAACCACCTGATTACAATGCACGCTAGTGATGATTTGGCAAACCATGCGAATATGTGGAGCACGGTCAGTGAGGAATTGACGGTGACCAACTCGCCCCCAGTAGCAATCATCGCAAATCCTTCAGATGGGATTCTGACCGATTCCGGCGAACTGCTGATGTTCGATGCTACGGGCTCGGGTGACTGGGACACAGCCTGTGTCGATTTACCTGACAACGGCAGTGGATTAGTATGCAACCCATACACAGATCAGAGCACAGACCTAGTCAGTGTTCTGTGGGAAAGCGACAAGTTAAGCGAGCCGATGGGAAGTGGTTGGACTCTGGAGACAAGGCTGCCTGAGGGCGTCCATCGGGTAACGCTGACCGTCGAAGACGGCTCCGGTTTATCCGACATGTATGAGATAATGGTCAGAGTGGATGAAGCCGCGCCTGTCCTAATCCTCGACTCACCGATGCCGGACATCGAAGTCTACTCTAACCTCCCAGTACTGTTCGACTTCCGACGCTCGTTCGACCCGGACGGTGACAACTTCACAGTCAGCGTCTTCTCTGACATCATGTTAGAACCAATTCTTGAGGACAGAGACACCGCCTACTGGTACAATGACTATCTTCCCGCAGGCGAGCACACTCTGCGTTTCGAGCTCACCGACTCAACTGGAATGCAACGTGTCCATTCGCAGACTTTGACTGTTCTCGAGACTGGACCCGTTGCCGGCATTGCCGGACTCTCCGAGGGACAGTATGTCCCTCCTGGGGAGCCCGTAGTGCTTGACGCATCGTCTTCCTATGACTACGATGGCGACATAGTGCTTTACCAGTGGAGCCTCGGAGATGGTACCCTACTGAGCGACAAGCAAGTCTACACCGCCACATTCCCACCAGGCCCTGTCCGTGTTGACCTGCTAGTGAAGGACTCCAGGGGGGCGACATCCTCTGCATCGATTAATCTCACAATTGGCTCCAGCTCACCTCAGTTGTACGAGCTTGAGGTCAACCCACTGTTATTCGAGGTAGACGACCCTACGCCGGTACTGATTACCGTCAGACTTGTCGATCCAGACGGAACCACTTCATCTGTGAGCGGCGAGTTACGCTCGTCAGGTATTTCTCAGGCCCTTGAGTTCCGCGATGATGGTTCTGAGGGAGATCAGTTCGCGGGAGATGGCATCTGGACCTACCTGTCTATCTGGACACTTTCTGGCTCGAATGCTAGAGTAGAGGTCTGGGCGCTGGATGGAGATGTAGTCAGTCCTGGACTCGTTGAGATAGTTCAGGTAGAGTCGCCTGACGATACGAACATGCTGGATTGGCTACTGGGAAGCGGATTACCATTCCTCATTGTAGTACTAACTATCTTGATAATGGCTGGAATCGCATATGTCGGAACTCGCAGGAGGCAGATTACGAAAGACCTCGACATGATTGAGTCGTGGTCAGGCTTCGATCCGAGGGAGTTGGATGAGGAGTTCGACGACCAAAATCTGCCATGATGCAAGGGCGACTCAAGAACACATGTCACTTATCATCCAGATGTCGATGATAGGGGTTCCATGGACCGAAACCTGGACCTACACATCGCCGCCCTGATTTTCATGAGCGGCACGCAAGCCCTCGTCTCCGGTTTCGACGAAGGAGGAGACGTTGCAACGACGAGCGCCCTGACCCTAGAGGAGGAGGATCCAGAAGATTCGATTCCAGCCCCGAGGGTTCTCAATCGGCCCCTACCTTCACCACTGCCCATGCTCATTGAGTAGTATTGTGTCAAATCAATGAACCAACCGCTTGATATCCATCAGGCCATTCCCCATTACCATGGACGCAAGCCCCAAGGCTGCAATACTGGCACTGATGATGCTACTGACCTCAGGATGTCTGGGAGCAGTAGATGACATAGTTGACATTGACGATGAGATTGTTGACTCAGTTCTTGATTGGCTCGACAGCGAATACCCTCATCTTGATCTCCCTGACCGAGAGAGAACTTCTCCTGTACTGGAGACATATGATGAGTGTGGCATCCTGCTGGCAGATATGCAAGACTCAATCTACAACGAGATGCTAGTTTCGCTCGACCAGCAGTCGTACTGGCACTGGGCCGGACCGGTCTGGCGCGGTGGTGGTGCCTTCATTGAAGACGATGTGGCGATGATGGATGGAGCTCCGGAAGGCGCTGCAGATGAATCTGGGAGTAATACCGGTGGAACAGCCAACAGCGACTCTGGTCGTGAGGGCGAGTTCTCTGGTACTAACAACCAGGAGGAAGGCGTCGACGAGGCCGACTTCCTGAAGACAGATGGATATCACATCTACATGCTGAATGGCAACCTTCTGGTAATCATGGGAGTTCCCGAATTTGGTAATCTCACACTTGAGTCCAACATCAGCATTCAGGGGTATCCGATGCAGATGATGCTGGAGGGCGACAGGCTGGTCGTAGCATCATCTATCTACTACTGGAGCCTACCTCATGACGATCCTCTCAGGGAACTCATGTCCGAAGAGGTCACGGTCAGCTACCCTGGCGAAGATGAGTACTCCTACACCTACACCCGTGTTCAGAACTTGGTGAAGTACACCGTCGTGGACATAACTGACAGGACTGCTCCTGAGGTCGAACGCGAACTATACATCGAGGGCAACTATCACACTGCACGACTAGTCGATGGCACAATGCGCTCGGTCACCCACCTGTGGACTCACATCGATGGACTCAGGACCTGGGTCTACCTTCCAGAGACCTACTGGGAGGCAGATACAGATGAGGAGAGGATGACCATTTGGAACCAGAGCATGGAGGAAACCATCGCTGCAAACCAGGCGATTATCGACGACCTGACTCTAGACGATTTCGCACCGCACTTGTACGAAGTCGGAGAAGACGGCCTGTTCCAGCACCCTGCCACCTCCGAAGACTGCAGCGAGTTCTCTGCTAGCGCCGACAGCGCAGGGCGTGGATTCAGCACGATAATGACAATCGAGTTGCTTGGTGAGGAGTCCGAGATGCAACTCGACCACATCACTTCCTCATGGGCGCATGTGTACGCTTCACAGAATATGATGATACTTGCAGAGCCAGCCAACGACTGGTGGTGGTTCTGGAGAAACTTCGGCTGGGACGATGCAACCAACATCCATGTCTTCGACATCAGTGACCCCTCCGAGACCACCTATGTCGCATCAGGACGAGTTGAGGGGACAGTTCAGGACCAGTTTTCCATCTCAGAGTACAACGGAGTGATCCGTGTAGCCACTACTGAGGACGCCTGGGGACGCTGGTGGCTAGAAGGGACCGATGAATGGACTGGACCGACCAACAATGTGTTCACACTAGGAGTCTCGGAGAGTTGTACCTGCACTTCTTACTTTACCTATGCCGGTGAAACCATGTGCTCGGTCAGTGAATGCACTGTTGACTCATCAGAATTAATTCAGCTCGGCCATGTCGGCGACATTGCCCCTGATGAGCGCATATGGAGCGCCCGCTTCGTCGGCGACAGAGCATACCTTGTTACCTTCCAGAACATAGATCCCCTTTGGGTAATCGACCTCACAGATCCTACCGACCCAATAATCCTTGGAGAGTTGGAGGTGCCAGGCGTCTCCACTTACATTCACCCAATAGACTCTGAGACGCTACTTACCATTGGAATCGGACCCGGACCAGATGGATTGGGTCTGGACTGGTCGGTGACTCAAGTCTCCCTTTTCGATGTGAGTGACCCGACTAACCCAACCCTAGCCGACTCATTACAACTATCCCCAGCCTACGAGGATGAGGGTTGTGACGAGTGGGGATGCGGTTGGTCTTGGTCGTACTCTGAGGCGACATACGAGCACAAGGCATTCACCTACTGGGCTCCCGAGCAACTACTGGCAATCCCACTTTCGACTTACAGATACACATACGATGAGGTTGAGATTGACGGTAGGACCTACACCTACTCCGGCTACGAGTTCGTTTCGACTCTCGAACTAATCGATGTGGATGCAGAGAACGGCACATTGTCCACTCACGGTATGGTCAACCACTCAGAATTCTACAATGAGGACGGCCTATCAGGATGGTGGAGTGGTTCGACTAGCATCCGCAGATCTATTTTCATGGGCGACTACATCTATGCCTTCTCTGCAGCGGGGGCTTCTGTTCACAAGACTGATGACCTGACTTCTATGGTCGAGTTGGAGATTCCTGGTTACGACGAGCCAGAGGTCTACTACTACGATACCGAGGGCGAAGTTGAGTCCGGCGACTCTGTTGACCCCTCGGAAGAAAAAGAGGAAGAGTCAGCAACAGTAGAGGGCTGATTAGTCGAATTCCAATACCCTGCCCGCCGACCCAGGCATTGCCACCTCGTTCCCACGCAGCGAACCGCCTTGGTCCCTAGAGTGTACCACCTGGCCATCTACTACGGTTAACATCGGCCAGCCGGTGAGCGACATCCCGTTGAAAGGAGTCCATCCTACTCTTGTCCAAGTGTCTGCATCGGTGAAAGTCCTGTGATTCTCCATGTCTACGAGCACAAGATCTCCGTCCATTCCTTCGGACAAGCTTCCCTTGTCCCTCATCCCATAGACCTTGGCCGGCCCTTCGCACATCCAGCGTACGACATCCGTGATACTGCATTTTCCATTCATCGCATGGGTTAGCATTAGAGGCAACGAAGTTTCAACCCCTGGCATTCCAGCGGGTGCTTTGGGAAATCCTACTGACTTAGCTTCCAAGGTGTGGGGCGCATGGTCGGTTACTACACAATCAATAGTACCATCCTTGAGGCGTTTCCACAGTGTTTCTTTGTCTTCTGTATAACGAATGGGCGGATTCATCAGAACTCGTTCACCTAGTTCTTCGACATCATCTTGGTCGAAAGTCAGATGCTGAGTACATACCTCAGTCGTGACGAGGTCTCCTTTGTTATTTGTCAACCAATCTGCTTCGGTCCCGCTTGTCAAATGTACAATGTGTAGCCGATGATCGTAATCCTTTGCAAGAGCCGCAGCCCGCTTTGTTGCTAGGAACGCACATTCTACATCGCGACATTCAGCATGAGAGGAGATATCAGTACGGTGTCCAAACTCTGCTATGCGTGCCTGAAGGCGCTCCTCGTCCTCAGCATGAGTAGCAATTATTCCTCCAGTGTTAGCGAATATATTCTCTAGATGCTTTTGTTCATGTACAAGCAAATCTCCCGTACTGCTTCCCATGAATACCTTGATTCCACATACACCATCCATGCCCTCAACACTTTGTAGATCTCTGATGTTATCTTTAGTTGCACCAATAAAAAAACCATGATGAGTCACAGCCTTCTTCCCAGCCAGGGCAATTTTTGTTTCCAGTGTAGTACGATTAGTAGCATTGGGTATGTTGTTAGGCATGTCTAGAAATGCAGTAACTCCACCAGCAGCAGCGGCCCGACTTCCACTCTCGAGGTCTTCTTTTTCCGGCTGTCCGGGTTCTCGGAAGTGGACATGTGGGTCGATAGCACCTGGAAGCAGATGCAGACCATCGCCATCAATGATTAGCTCATCGTTGCGTGGCTCGAGACCACCTCCGGGCGCTACTGCAACTATCTTTCCTCCAGCCACTCGCAGGTCTCCCTCTACAATTCTGCCAGCGGTGACCATCGCCGAGTTACGAATCAACAGATTGCCGGCCACGCGTTCACCCAAGTGACCTACGGCACGAGAAGTCCCATGACTGTTCTTGCTCGGCATCTTGCTAGGCGTCTAAGGTTCTGTTCATATATTCCACCGTAGACGCCGACGCACAGCGGGTTGGAGTAGCCAGGTTATCTCGTCGGGCTCATAACCCGGAGACCGGTGGTTCAAATCCACCACCCGCTACCAAACTGAAAGTGAAAACCGTTGTACTGCGGGAAACATGACATCTCAAGCACTTTCAACATTCCAGTAGGGCCAATCGTTTGTTCATATACCTTCGAAGTATAGATAGGCCCAATAGGTGAATGAGATGACCGAGAAGACAGCGAGTGAGAAAATCGAAGAAGAGGAGATTGTGATTGATGTGGATGAGCCCGAGCTAACCGTAGAGGATCTACCCGGGGTAGGTCCAGCGACCGCCGAGAAACTGCGCGAAGCAGGATTCGAGGAATTGCTTGCCATAGCCGTGATGAGTCCTTCCGAGCTTGCTGAACAAGCCGAACTGGGAGAAGCAGTCTCTGCCAAGATAATCGCAGGAGCCAAGAAGATGGCAGACATCGGTGGCTTCGTAAGCGGGACAGCGCTACTGGATCGCCGCAAAACGGTGCAGAAGCTGACATCAGGATCACCCAACTTCGATGAGCTTCTCGGAGGCGGTTTTGAGACCCAAGCCATAGTAGAGGTGTTCGGCGAGTTCGGGAGCGGCAAGACGCAAATCGGACATCAGCTCGCAGTCAATTCCATCCTGCCCTTGGACAAGGGCGGCTTCGATGGCGAGGTCTTCTACATCGATACTGAGGATACATTCAGGCCGGAGAGGATAGCCCAAATGGCTGAAGCTGTAGGCATGGACCCTCAGGATGCTCTAGACAGGATTCATGTCGCGAGAGCCTACAACTCGGCCCATCAGATCCTTCTGGTTGATGAGATTAAGAGGATGTCAAAGAATCTCGATGTCAAACTCATCATCGTCGACTCCCTTACCAGTCATTTCAGAGCTGAGTACATCGGCCGTGGCATGCTTGCACCGCGCCAGCAGAAGTTGAATAAGCACATGAAGGAACTCAAGCAACTCTCTGATATCAACAATGCATTGGTACTGGTGACGAATCAGGTCATGTCGAAGCCAGATGCGATGTGGGGAGATCCTACCAAGGCAATCGGTGGCCACATAGTGGCTCACGCCAGTACATTCCGCTTGTATCTGAGGAAGTCGAAGGGGGGCCGTCGCATAGCTCGCCTAATCGACAGCCCCAATCTGCCTGATGGCGAAGCGGTCTTTACCGTGACAACCGAGGGTCTGCGAGACTAATTCTCGTAGACTCCTCGGGTCCGAAGGTTATGACGGTAGCTCTGCTAGGGTCGCCTCTACAGAGCCCATTAGTGAAAGGAAGTGCCCTTCGTCAAATCCTAGCTTCAGGTCTGCTGCGGAGAATAGTTCCGGCAAGGTCCGGGTGTTTCCCAACTTCATCGCGTTGGCATAATCGTCCAGGGCCTTCTGCGGATCGCTCGTCTGGGTCTTCCACAATTGCAGAGATCCCAACTGTGCGATTCCGTACTCGATGTAGTAGAATGGAACTCCGTACAAGTGCCCTTGTTGCTGCCATGACACTTCCTTGAAGTCCATGTGACCCGTCCAGTCCATTTCTGATCCGAACCTGTCTCTAATGGATAGCCAGACCTCTGCCCGCTCTTCTCTTGTGTGGTCTGGGTTGTCGTATATCCAGTGCTGGAATGAGTCTATCGTCGCTATCCATGGCAATAGGAAAACAACTCCCTCCAGATGAGTCCTCCTCGCTCTATCTGCCTCTTCTTTGTCGTAGAACTTGTTCCACCATGGTTGTGTCAGCAGCTCCATTGACATTGAAGCAACCTCTGCGAATTCGATTGGGTAATCTCTCTCATCAATCAGGTCTAGATGCCCGCAATACAGGGAGTGGAATGCGTGCCCAGCTTCATGAATCATTGTCTCGAGATCTCCCTGAAGTCCTGCAGCATTCATGAAGATGAAAGGGACCCTACTCTTCTCAAGATAGTACTGGTAGCCACCCGGTGCCTTACCCTTCCTAGTGTCTAGGTCGAGAGTATCCATTTCCACTAGTTTGTCGAATTTCCCTCCTAGGTCATCCGAAATCTCGTGAAACATCTCTGAGAGCTTCTCCACCATTTCCTCTACCGTTTCGAATGGCTTCAGTGGTTCTCTTCCATGAATGTCGGGGCCTGCTCCGGTCTTTTCGTTAACATCCCAAGGGCTCAAATCTCCCAATCCTAATGTCTCGCCTCTCTCCTTGTTAATCTCCTTTAGGATAGGCATACAGACCGATTCTACAGAGTTGTGAAACTCTAGGCAGTCATCGATTGAGTAGTCAAAGCGATGCATAGCCTTGAACATGTAATGGGTGTAACTGTCGAATCCAGCGTTAAGTGCAATCTGATGCCTCAATGTTACCAATTCGTCGAATATCTCTGACATCCTCTCGTGGTCCTGCATCCTCCTTTCGGACATCGCAGACCATGCCGCCTGACGCTTCGACCTGTTGTTCGATTCCAAGTAACTGCTCATCTGAGGAAAGGTCCTCTCCTCACCGTCGAATTCCACTGTCATTCCACCAGTAATTCCCTGGGCCTCCGTGACAAGTTCTGTCTGCCTGACCCCCAAGGGAATGTTCTCCTTCCGAAAGATCTCGATATCTGTTCTCATTCCTCTCAGCATCAGATTGTATCTTTCTGAAAGATCATCCACTGCAGAATGCTCCACAATCCTCCTATTGAGTGCGTCTGAGAACTCAGAGAGTTTAGGCCTTACAGTGCTCGCGAAGTCTAGGAATAAACCACGCTTATCTTCGCTCTCAGTGTCGCATGTCATGCTGATGTACAACAGCGCACCGGCCTCAGAGACATGCTCTGCTAGCTCAGATGCATCTGCAATTAATCCCTCAAGACATCCGGAACAAGTCAATTCCCGATTCAAAAGATCCATTGTGTATGGCTCGATTTTCTCCCATTGAGTGGCATCGAAATCACCACGGATGAAGGAACCCAATCTATGACCTCTGACGGGAAGACTTCGGTCCGTTAGGCAGAGGCCCCTCTTCACGAGTCCACTTAGCGCACTTCCATTCCTCTGCGGCCTCAGTCACCTTTCGTCTAGTTTCATCTAGTTCTGGATGTTCTGGGTTGTTATTCTCAATCCAACAAGCCGTGCAGTATCTCTTTCTCTCAAAGTCCACGAAGTTGCCAGGAGTACAACTCACGTTACAGGTGACACAGTGCCTGAAGCCGTGAAACTTCGCCATAATCCTCGGTACCCGCTCGAGCAACCCGCCTATGAGGTTGACTCCCTCATACTCACATGTCGACGAGTGCGGTGTGTGTCAGGAAAGCATCCTCTCTAAACGAGTCGTCGATACTCTCCTTGGGTTTCAAGGCCCCTAGTCTGATTAGCCCCTCATTCGAAGGAATGGGACGCTTAGCAAGCAGAATGACTCCAAGATGCTCAATCAGCCTTGTCGCCAATAGGTCGTTATCAGAATAGGCAGATCTTTGAATCTCTGTTTCGCCAAAATTCTCTCCGAGATCGTAGTCCGGGAGGTGAACTATCCACGCCTTTTTGTCACCCTTACTCACACCTGCTCGTTCGAATGCGGTGCTTAGTTGCCTTGTTCCCGATATGAGCCGTAGGAACTCGGCATCAGGAGTCCTTGCAATCATTCTGTCCGCCACCTCCCTTCTCCTCAGAGCGGCCCATGCGGTCCAGAGTCGAATCTCACTGCAGGCTGCATGATAAGAAAGAAGCAACCATCTATCATTTGGCCTCCATTTATTGAACACTGAAACGATTAATCCCGTATCCTCTATGGGCTCTGAAAAATTGATTCCCCATGCGGGGAACCATGGCATCGAACCTGACTCGTCCACGGATGCCGATGGCCCCGACTAGAAGAATTGTATCTATCGCGAATGTCGCTTTACAGCATGAGATGCCGTGTTCATGATTCCCTCTACCAAGCGCGGACTCCATCCACGCAAGTCAGACAGCCTTTGCATGTCCCGCTCCGTCAACTCAGCTATGTCAGCTGCGTTCGACACCCCGAGAAGGTCAACCATCTGCCTAGCCCTAGTCCTACCGACTCCTCTCAGAGCCACTAGGCCAAGCAAATCCGTCTTGCATCCATATCTCACCCTCCGATGTATCTCATCCACGGCCTCGACAAGAGTCCGATGTGAGGCTCTGTCCATAGTTGTCAGATCCTCGTCCTCAGCGAGGATTCTCCTAGTTGCGTATAGCAGCCACTCTGCTATTTCCACTCTCCCTCTGAGGTCTCCTGGTTGCACCCCCCATTCCTCCTCAATTTGATCTATCCTATACTCCTCGGACCACGACTGCAGTACCAATACTCCCTTCATTCTCCTCTCCTCATCGAGGTCAACAGCGCGTGTCAGAAACTCTCTCTCGTGACCGTGAATTGCTGCTTGAATAGCGTCATAATCTCCCTTCCTTGGCCACAGAGGTAGGAAATCAGGTGTGCATGAAACTAGATGCAGCAGACTGAGAGGAGAGACCTGACGGTACTGATCTTCTCCAGTCAGAGTTGCCATTGCATGTCCTAGACCATCTCTTAGCATACGCCCCGTTATTGGATTCAGATACAGTTGTGAAACCCTCTCACCCAATGGTGTAGCGCTATAGGTCATAGATGCCGATTCGGGAGGGTCCTGCTCATACGAATCATGTATGCTGGCTTTGCGAAACCCGAAGATTGGGGGACCACGTCTTGGCTTTTCGTGTACCCCTTCTGTATCCCCGCGCATGTTTATTCCTAATACATCGGATGCAGAGTCCACCCACGACGGCATTTCATCCTCCCACTCCTCGGCCTGCTCGACTGGAATCTCCTCAAGCATCCTTTGCCTGACTTCCTCAGATTCTCCGGTTCGGTCAATCATCCCATTAGCCGCTAGCCAACTGATTACATCGTCGAGACGAGCCGCAAGATCTTCAGGGTCTAGTTGAGTTGCTAGAAATGTCTTGGAGAAGAATCGGCCCAGTGCATCCCTGTCGGATATTCCTCCCGTAGCCAGCATAGATAGCACATGAGTAAGTAGAGCCGGATCCTCTTCGGCCCTCATTGCATTCGGATTGGCTAGTTTTGAAGTGACTTCCTCGGGTTCACCATGAAGGTAGAGCGAGGTCAACCTGTCTTCCTCTTCCCTTCCTTTCGCCAGTAGCCAGGACTCACCCACATCATCGTACTTCGGCCTCCCTGCTCTACCCATCATCTGCATCACTTCCATCACAGGGAGGGGCATTGACATTCCAGCCGCCGCACTCCATCTCCTGTAGTCTCTGACGACTACCGTTCTCGCTGGAAGATTGACACCCTGAGCTAGCGTCGGTGTCGCAACTATGCAAGCTAGGTCACCAGCCCTGAAAGCATCCTCGACGATTCCCCGCTGCCTCCCTGTCAGCCCGGCGTGATGGAATGCGACACCACCCCGTAGAGATTCTGACAGAGTATTTCCTAGGTTCGAACCCTCGGCTCGAGAGATGCTGTCAGCAATGCCCTCCCATTCTTCAGCGGTTACAGGGTCTATGCTTTCGATACCGTCAACTAGTAGCCCTCTGCAGTGCTTGGACAACTCTCTCGCCTCCTTCTGCGCTGATGAGCGTGAAGAGACAAAGACTAGCAATTGTCCACCTCTGACTATTGTATCAGATAGAATGGCCTGCAGCTGGCGCGTGGATTTGCCTTCGAGATGGCGTATCTCGGGAATCAGATCATCAGATGAACCTTCGACTCGGTGTATCTTACCCTCCAAACCATTGAATGTGCCGTATCGTAGAGTCACAGGGCGCCAATCTGACACCACTAGTTCCGCTTCCAACCACCTTGCCATCTCAGGAGCATTGCCGACGGTTGCCGATAGTGCAATTATCTGAGCATCGGGCCTTGCATGCCTAATCCGAGATAACAATACCTCTAGAGTCGGCCCACGACCGACATCGTGCAACAGGTGGAATTCGTCGCTGACTACGATTCCGACCCCCTCCATCAATTCAGAGCGTGTACGAAGGAGGGAGTCCAACTTCTCGCTGGTACACACCAGAATGTCAGAATCCTCCACCGACCCGGTCTCACCATCTCTGTCCCCAATTGCCATGCCTACTTTGAGTCCGACTTTGGAGGCCAATTCCCGGAGTTCACCAGTCTTCTCGCTAGCAAGAGCCTTGAGAGGAACCACATAGATTCCGCGACCTCCTTCTAAATCGGTTTTCAGTCTATGGACTAGAGCCAGATACGCCACTAGAGACTTACCACTCGCAGTAGGGATTGTTAGCATCAGATTACGACCAGAAAGAGCATGAGGAAGAGCCTCTGCCTGTGGAGGAAATAAATGCTCTACACCCCATTCATCACGCAGCATGGAAACTATGTCTGCATCAAGTCCAAGATCATCGAGTTCGTGCGAATCACGGCCCCCGGTCTGAGTCACGCTAACCCTTCACCTCGGCCGTTCTAAAGCATGCCGCGAAAACAGTCCTAATTCCACCGGTGGAAAGCCGGATGCCCTTCCTTTACTGCAACGAACAACCCTTCTCCTGTTGCACAAACATCTCCTCCAGCACTGAGAGTCATTCTGACTTTGGCACGATCTTCTCCAATCTCTTCTATCTCGGATGTGACTTGAAGAGCGACCCCATGAGGAGTGGGCCTTCTCAGTTTGATCGAATAGGACGCAGTTACTGTGCACGGAGGCTCATTCAACTCCTCTTGATCCATCAGAGCAATAGCCGCAGTCCAGTTCCCATGACAGTCCAGCAGAGTACCAATGATGCCGCCATTAATCATCCCGGGGAATGCCTGATGCTCATCGCCGGGCATGAATTCCATCTCCAATCCGCCTTCCGAACGGAAAGACCTGATTTGGAGCCCACTATCGTTCGCGGGGCCGCAACCGAAGCAGATGCTGCTAGGTGCATGCTCCTCCTGAACTGATGGCCCCCTGCCTCGCATGGGTGCCGTGAGGAATCACTAGGAATTGAAAATTGCTAGGCGCACTAGACGCATGCGCTTTATCGGTGGACCCTTTCGGCCCCAAGGTGCCCAGTGCCTCTTCTAGTTCGGACGATGACGAGGACTCAGGTAAATCCAGAGGTCCAGTCACCCGCCCACGCCGCAGGCGTTCAAAGCCGCTAAAGGTATCAAATCAAATTCCTGCAAGCCGTAGAGAGGAGATTGAGAAAGCCCTTGAGGGCAATCATGGAACTCCCTCCAGGTGGTCACGCAAGGACGGCCCAAAGTTCCACAGATTTCTGAGAAAGAGAATCAGCCCAGGGACGATAAGGCAACTAGAGTTTGACTTAATTGATGTAGAGATAGGTGAATCTTGGCCCGTCCCAATAACCGTAATTCATGGAGCTAGGCCAGGCCCGGTAGTCACACTCCTCGGCGCCCTACATGGAAACGAGTTGGTCGGGCCACTTGCACTAACCTACCTCAGTGGACCCAACTTCATCGGCGAGGACAAGGCAATTGACCCATCAGCAATGGCTGGAACCATTCGCATCATACCTGTAGTCAATCTGCCTGGATATCGCCGACAGAGCAGGTACCTGCCCGACGGGAGGGACTTGAATCGAGGGTTCCCTGGAAAGCCTGACAGCAACACGACATCTAGAGTCGCTCATAGATTGTGGAATGAGATAATATCCAGTAGTGACCATGTCATTGATCTGCATACTGCAGCAGTAGGCAGGACGAACATGCCTCAGATTCGAGCTAACTTAGCACATCCATCGAGCAATCGAATAGCCCGAGCATTCGGAATTGAGACGATTCTCGACAACGAGGGCCCTAAGGGATCAATGAGAAGAGTAGCAAATGATTCTGGTGTCGCCGCAATCACCTACGAAGGAGGGGGCTCCAACGAGGCAGACCCAGAATCTGTTCAAGTCGCCATCTATGGGATTCTGAATGTACTGCGCAGTCTGAGAGTGATTCCGGGATACCCAAGCCGTCCACGATTCCGAATCCTAGCCTCTGGTTCTATTTGGGTCAGGTCTGATCAAGGCGGTCTTCTGGATGTCTTGACACCTGCTGGAAGTTTCGTTCAGGAAGGGGAGACCGTAGCTACGGTCACTGACCCTGAGCGCCCAGGGGAGAATTTCGATATCCTCTCTCCTGCAAGAGGTCTGTTGATTTCTACTGCCACTCACCCATTCGTGACCGCAGGGACTCCAATTGGTCACCTGCTTCCGGTCACCGGCGGGACAAAGACACTCAAGACAAGACTCGATGAAGAGGGTTGCCTGATTACCAGCGGATCGGACGGAGAACCTTCTTGGAGAGAAGATGACGATATTGAGGACATTCCTGTTGAAGGTGTGTGGTCAGGAGGGTCGCCTGACGCGGAATGGAGTCACGGAGAGGAAAACTCGACAGAAGAAGAGGCCGATGAGTCTGACCCGCAATGGCTCTAATCGAGATCTGGAGCCTCAGGGATGGCCTCACTATCGACAGGACTAGCCGGAATCGAAGGTAGTTGCACTGGGGCTGCCTGCTGTCCCACCATAGAACTGAGATCTGGTGCCGAAGGCAACTCATAGTCCTGGAATTCTGGCGACATGGAAAACTCGCCGGACTTGATGTCGTACGCCTTGTATGCGTCCTCTAGCCTGCGATTGTGCGAGACTCTGCGAATGGAAAGCACAACCAAGCCGAGGAGAGACACGACTACTAGCAGAGTAGCTGCTAGGCCGGTTGGAGAGAAGATGATGTCGAGCAATCTCTCGGATAAACTGGGCGGAGGTATCCATACCTCCATATCGATATCCCATACAATCTGTGTTGTCTCACTGGATTCTGAGATGGTGAGGGATGCTTGTTGCGGGCTATCGCCTTGGCCGCAGAGATAAACCTCCAGAGAGGTATCGCCAGATTCGCAGTCTATCGGGAGTATTACAACGCTCTTACCGTCTTCGCTTACATTCGCTGTGAGCGTGTAGTCGCCAAAGTTCCAACTCAAGGTGGCACCTACGGAGTCTGGAATATTGGCAATGTTCAGAATCAGTGATTCATTGACAGCATCCCAATCCTGAACCTCACGGAAGTCAGGAGTGGTGGAGACTAGATTCTTGCGAGACAGCCCCTCGTCGACCTGTTCATTGCAGTCGTCATCCCTACCGTTCCAAGCCTCGGTTCCGTCTGGATTGATTGTCGCTACAGAATCATCGCAGTCCTCGAAGTCGTAGAATCCGTCCTCATCACTATCGAAGTTGAATGCCTTAGGATCTGATCCAGTTACTGTGACCTCCTCTCCATCAGACATCCCATCGCTATCAGAATCTGCTAGTTCTGGGTTCGTAGTGTGGTTGTGGTACTCGTCGAAATCAGTCAAACCGTCCCCGTCGCTATCTAGCGAGAAGAAGTCCTCGTCAATCACATCGTCACAGTCATTGTCCTTACCATCCAATGTCTCGGGCTTGAACGGAGCCCGATCGAAGTCCTCATCATCACAATCCTGGAACCAGTACCATCCATCGCTATCCGAGTCTTCATCATGCACTAATGGGTCGGCCCCCAGGGCAGCATATTCGTTGTACTCGAGACCATCGGGGAGTCCATCGTCGTCAGTATCGCCATCTAAGTGATCAGTGGTGATGTTGTGAAACTCATCGTAGTCTGTGAGCCCATCATTGTCCGAATCCAAATCCCAATAGTCCTCATCCACAAGGAAATCGCAGTCATTATCGAAATCGTCCAACAACTCGATATGGCCCGGTGAGCGATCTGGGTCATCATCATCACAGTCCTCAAACCAGTACCAAGTGTCTGTGTCACTATCCGGGTCGAAGACCAGTGGATTCGAACCCATAGCCGAGTAGATGTTGACTTCCTCTCCGTCATCTAATCCATCATCATCGGTGTCTGAGTCCATATGATCTGTTCCGTGAATGTGATACTCGCTCCAGTCCTTGAGGCCGTCATTGTCTCTATCTGTGAAGTTGTACCCTTCGTCAACGAAATCGTCACAGTTATCGTCAATCCCATTCAGTAGTTCGGGCCGTCCTGGATTGACCAGCGGATCGTTATCATTGCAGTCGTTGAAGTGATAGAACAGGTCTGAATCGTTATCCGGGTCGTACACTAACGGATCACTAGACCAGTAATTGATCTCCGCCCCATCGGTGAGCCCGTCGTCGTCGGTATCCGAGTCCAACGGATCGGTTCCAGTAGTAGTCACCTCAGCGGAGTCACTCAGACCATCTAAATCTGAGTCGATTAGTAGTGGGTCCGTGCCGTAGACCATGACTTCGTCATAGTCGCTCAAACCATCATCGTCGGTATCCGAGTCATACGGGTCCGTGCCGTAGACTAGAGTCTCGTTTTCATCACTCAGCCCATCATCATCGTGATCGTAGTCGATATCGACCCCATGCAGTATCAGCTCCCATGAGTTCAGAGTTCCAGTGTTTCCTACTTCGGTGTCTCTGACCTTCAGGGTCCATGTGCCCAGAGATGACTCATCCCAGTGCCGCACAGTATTGAACATCCAGTTGGAGTAGTCATTTCCATTGTCGTTGCGAGTATCAGCTAGCCAAGACTCAGTTCCTGAGGGCGATACTAGAACAATATCCAAGTCTCCTCTCGCATCATGGCTGATATCTACGACGACATCAACACTCTCCAACAAGAACTCATCAGTTACCATAGTGGTGAACTCTGTCCACTCCGGAGAGTCATCTTCTATGGTGGTGGCTGGCGAGTACGGGCCGTATGTCGCATTCAACTCCTCTCCTACATTGAACCAGTTCTCTGCTACCGTGACAGCGGCACCGGCATCAACGACACCGAATCCATACTTGTGGGATATATCGTGGCCGCCCCCGTTGACCGTCCACGATGTGTCATTGGGATCGTTCATCCTAGCGCTATTCACTAAGACATGTTGAACATCTCTCCAAGTCAGATTCTCATTGGCTTCGAGCATCAGAGCAATTACTCCTGCGGCCAGTGGGGTCGCACTCGAAGTTCCTCCAAAGGAGTGAGTGACATTGCCGCTGTTGTATCCACCAGAGCCTGTAATATCGGTGGTGGTAATGCCCTCACCATCACCATTTGAGTGCGCTGCGACGAGTATGTTGGCCCCAGGTTCGGCATAGTATGACTGCTCACCATTGTGACTGATTGCGGTCACAGCTATGGTGAAGCGGCTATTTGCATAGCCGTCATAGTTTGAGTTGTCGTCTGAGCCTAGTCCATTCCCAGCAGCCCATGTAATCAGGTTTCCTAGGCCATCACGGCCGCTGTAGGCATCATTCTCGAATGCAGCCAGAGTAAGTGGACCGGGAGCCTCTAGGGTCTGACCATCGTCAGCTGGGCCCCATGAGTTGGTGTAGATATCTATGTCGTCACTCTCGTAGCTGAGCGCATCGGCCTCGGTCGCATCCCCGGCCCAGCAGGCGATTAGGGTAGATCCTGCTATCGTTGCATCGAACGCGACCCCTGTAACATCCAGCGAGTTATCCCCGACTGCCGCAGCCACACCTGCAACAGCAGTTCCATGTCCATTCCAACTGGAGGGCGAAGGATCGTTGTCATCATCACACCAATCGTAGGAGTAGACTGGAGAATAGTGCGGGCTGATGTCGCTGTGGTTGTGATCTAGACCATCATCAATGACACTGATGATGACCCCGGATCCAGTGTATGTATCCCAAGCCGTAGTAACATTAGCATCCTCACCCGCAACTCCTCCACTGGTCTGGCCAGTGTTACTCAGATGCCATTGTGAACTGAAGTCCGTATCGTTAGGAGTCAGTCTAGGCTGCTGCTGCTTCTCGACCATCGGTGAGAATGATTCTATCTCGCCCGCTTTAAGGGAGCTTTCGAGTCTTTTTACTGCCTCTGATGAATCTTCAAATGTCCATATGTAAGCGCCCGAGAGAATCGGTGCAGCCTCACTAGAAGAAGGTCTTGCTTTAGTCAGCATGTGCATGTCAATCGAGACTCTAGTCACAATCAACCAATCATCAGTCTGTGCAAGCACCTCATCTGAATAGGAATCTAGGTCAGACACCCGATTGAAGGCCAATTGTACAGCTCTGGAGTAGCTAGGCATTATCTCTTCGCCATCGATTCGCAATTCCTCCGGCGGCTCTGAGGAACCTGAAACCACCCCTCCGAAAGGAGACAAAACAAGCATGACTAGTGCGATGACGACGCTTCTCATGACCGAAGTCGAAAGCACAGAGCATTTAGCCGTTCGTCTAAGTCGTTAGACTCATGACTCATGATTTCTCGAACTCGGAGATGGTTGCATGTACCTCTTCATCACTCATCATTCGACGTTGAGACTTGGCTACCTCGAACATATGAGAAACCAACTCATCCGAAGCATCGTAGCCGTTGTTCTGCAGCCACCAGATGATGTTTGATCTACCACTCATGTGCCCAATCCGAATGACTTGCTCAAGTCCGTAATCAGCCGCAGGGACACCTGAGTAAACCCGGTCAGCGAGCCAATGGTCGCCTTTCTTCATCGCCTTGATGACTGCACTGGCATGAACACCAGTTCCGGTCTCGAAAGCATCCTCTCCGAAGACCGGATAGTTCCTCGGTAACGCGACTTCGACATATTCGTGCGCCTTCTTCGTGTACTGGTTCAACAGGGTCAGGTCGTTGCTAATGACTCCCATCAGGCTCAAATTGACCAAAGTCTGGTCCAGAGGGGCGTTGCCGGCGCGCTCACCCACTCCTAGAGCCGTGCCATGAATCACATCTGCACCAGCCTCGTAGGCTGCTAGGTTATTGGCCACGCCGAGACCACGGTCTTGGTGTCCGTGCCAGTTGACCTCGATATCCCTACGCTTGAATCCGGAGTCCACAATAACCTCGTCTTGGATGAACGAGAGCAACTTGCGGACCCCGTTGGGAGTCACATGACCGCAGGTATCACAGACACAAATTCGATCCGCACCCAACTCCATCGCGCGTGTGTATACTGCCTTAATCTCATCCGGCTTGCTTCGTGTGGTATCCTCTGTCACGAACATCACAGGAATGTCGTTATCGACAGCGAAAGTGACTGCCTTCTCAGCTGTTGACAGGATTTTCTCCATCGTCCAACCTTCAGCGTACTGCCGAATCGGACTAGTCCCGAGAAAGGCGCTGGCCTGAATCTGCCTCTCGTGTTTGGCCTGCAAGTCGACCAGCGGCTCAATGTCGCTGACTACTGTCCGAACAGCGCAACCCGGTCGTAATTCGTAATTATTCTCTCCCATGTGGGATAGCATAGCATCGATGTGTCCGATATGAAATGGTCCCGCTCCAGGTAGACCGAGATCCACCTTCTGTATTCCCAGTGCTTCCATGTAGTCGATAAGCTCCAACTTCTGCTCAATCTTAGGGTTCCGTGCGCTGGGACTTTGCAGGCCGTCACGCAGGGTCTCGTCATCGAACCATAACTCATGAGGGTGGCTCTGAGAGTCACGTACAATCTCGTAGTCGACTGCGTTCCAGTCGTATATCAGCCCCTGCTCGTCCATTACCGCACCCCGATTAACCGCCCCGCCATGGTGCGGTAGGTGTTTGAAACCATCGGGATGCTAGACTACCGCCGGGTTTCACTGCGAACTACCGCGAACAGGCTTATGCATGCCCCGAAAACAGAACCAGTAGTGCCAAAGCTGGCTGTGACCAGTACCACGAACATGAGGGCCAAGTAAAGCATGGAGATGAAGAACGAGCGAGCAGCGGTTGGCATCCTGCCCGTTTCGTCGCATTCCTCTCCTAGGTCAATTCTCCATACCGAGCTAGCGTACCAAATACTGAGTCCGACCACATTACATCCTAGAATGTAGTAGAGAGTATCATTTTCTTCCAGCCCACCGTAACTCGATGGAATCACCAGTGACATCAGTATGAGGATGACTGCGTACACCTTCATCTCAATTAGAGTCCTTTCCGGTCCCTTCACGTTTGGCATCATTGGGACCCCTACTCGGCCGTATTCCTCGGACCGATACAGTGCGAGGGCCCAGAAGTGCGGGGGAGTCCATAGGAAGATTAGCAGGAACATCAGCCAGGGTAGGGGGCTGCCGATGTCCACCAGAGAATCCAACATCAGATTAGCAGATTTAGTCGACACAGCCAGACCATCCTCGGCAGCCGACCAAGCGATAACTGGAGGTGTCGACCCGGCTATTCCGCCGATGACTATATTCTGAGGAGTCGAACGCTTGAGCCAGATACTGTAGATAAAAACATAGAACAAGATGCTGAAGGCTGACCAGAACGCAGCAATCTCATTTGACAGTATCCAGAACCACGATACTCCAGATATCGAGAGCAGCACGCCTAGGGCGAGAGCCGACTCCGAAGACACCTCGCCCGAGGGGATTGGTCTGCCCTCTGTGCGAGTCATCATCGGGTCTATGTCTCTGTCGTACCACATGTTGATCGCATTAGCTCCACCCGCACTCAGATAGCCACCAACGAAGACGATGAGCATTGTATACGCGGTATCCATACCGACCTGCCCCTCCATTCTGTCATGAACTAATACTGCACACAGCGCAGTAATTTGGAGGAGGACGACCACTCTTGGCTTAGTCAAAGACAGATAGCTTCGCCAACTCAAACTAACTCCTCCCTACCAGTTATCGAGCCGACATATGCTGTTGAGAGGATCAAGAATGACATAGATGCAAGGAGTAGATGGACTAGTGAGAGCCACTCCTCAAATCCATCACTCATATCCCACGAAAGAATGTACATGGCACCTATCAGTATGTTCACTCCATACACGGCTGCAGAGGCATGGATCCACCGACACAAGGTACTGCTCGAACCTAATTCCTTCCATGCTGCCCAAGATGCGACTAGCAGAGTTACTTCGACTGCACCGACTAAGAATCTGTGAATCACCTGAGACTGCAGGGTCCAATCATCAATTCCAACAATTATCTCGCCTTGGCATAATGGCCAAGAGTCGTAAAGCCCGTTAACTCCACAACCTGTATTCGCTCCACCGGTGGTGGATACGAAGGCCCCCGAGAAAAGACTGATCAGAGCGAAGACTGACAGCCACAGCAACCTAACTCCCCACACCGGAGAAGTGTCAGATTCGAAGTCAACCCATTCTGGCAGAGAATCGATGTCCTTTGACTGTGCCATCCAGAGCCAAATCAGACTGAGCATGAACGCTAGTGCTGAGCCCAGATGTAGTGCAACACTCCAGTGCTCATTGTCCATTCTTACTGTCAACCATCCCACTGCACCCTGCCAGACAATCAGAGCAGCAGATATCGACGAAGCGAGCCTGACCTCCGAACCAAACGCTTCTTCACGCCTAACTAGCAGCCAACCGATGAGCACCAACGGCCCAAGTACTACACCCGCGAGTGCCCGATGTCCCCACTCGGTGAAGATCTGAAAAGTCGTGTATCGGTGCCCAGCCCCACGCGAGTCAATCTCATCGGGATTGGCTTCGTACCAAGCCTCTTGTTCTGCCTCGGATACATCGAATCCTAGAGTGCCGAAGCAAGTCGGCCAATCAGGGCAAGACTCGCCGGCGTCATAGATTCTGATGACCCCTCCCAGTGCTATCACCACGAATGTGATGACCATCAGGCCGGCCGTCAGCCGCCTACAGTCAATTGCAGACAAACCACTCATCTCGAATTACCCTCCGGGTCGAGACAAATAGACTTGACCAGTCTAGGCCATCACTCGTCGTGAGGGTCCACATCGATGGGTATACGATGCTGCTCGTACTCAAGCATCGCTATCTTATTGGGGTCCAGAACAACTCTCCACTGGGCCTCCTCAACACCGTAGAGTTGAATCAGTTCGTCGCTGAAGTGATCGCGCAGTTCGTCCTCCGAGACGAAGAGCGGCGCCCCCATGCTGATTTGAAGTGCCCTAGCACCGATTATCCGAGCCTTCTCGAAGCGGGTATGGGGTCTTGCGGGCTTTACCATGGGCCCGGCGACCGGAGACCCCCAAATAAGCCCTATGACCGTTATTCAATCTAAATCAGGGCCGCTGACTACTCCCTATCGACCATCATTGCGACAGCATTGCCCCCACCGAGGCATATGGTTACGATACCGCATTTGCCGCCAGTGCGTCCTAGTGCATTGACTAGTGTCATCAAGCAACGCGTCCCAGTTGCACCGAGCGGATGGCCTACTGCTACTGCGCCACCGTGAGGGTTGAAACGGTCCTCAGAGACTCCCAATGAGGTCTGAATTGCGCAAGAGGCAGCTGCGAAGGCCTCATTGTGCTCTAGAATGTCGACATCATCCATTGTCCTACCAGTCTTCTCCAGAAGCTTACGAACCGTGGGAATAGGAGCGGACATGACTCGGTGCGACTCCACACCAGAGGTAGCATAGCCTACGATTCTTGCCAGCACAGGTAATCCGAGCTCGGTTGCGGCCTCCTCGGATGCGATTAGGACGGCCGAACCTCCGTCTGATACCTGACTGGAGTTTCCTGCAGTAACCTGCCCCTCATCCTTGAACACAGACCTGAGTGAACCCAAGGTCTCCATGTCCGAGCCTGGGCGTATTCCCTCATCGCGACTGAACTCTCCGACAGGAAACACCTCATCGTCTAGCCAACCTTCCTCCCAGGCCTTGTTGGAAAGAGCGTGTGAGCGAATGGCAAATGCATCCGACTGCTCGCGACTAATTCCGTACTCACTCGCAACCGTCTCACCAGTATTGCCCATCGATTCCCCTGTGAAGGCGTCCTGCAAGCCGTCGTGAATCAACACCGACTCGAGAGAGGAGTAGGGCACATCTTCTCCCTTCTTTACACTCCTAGCAAGGCGCGGAGCATTACTCATCGATTCCATCCCTCCAGCGATAACAACTCTAGATACTCCAGCCTTGATTTCAGTTGCAGCAATCATGGCTGCTTTCAGACTGGATCCGCAGACCTTGTTGATGGTAGTACAAGCCGTGCTGACTGGCATTCCAACACTCATAGCGACCTGCCTAGCCGGTGCTTGGCCGGCTCCGGCTTGCAGAACTTGGCCCATGTATACTTGGTCCACTATTCCGCTGGCGGGATCTATACCAGATCTTTTGAGGAGCTCCTTAACAGCCATCGCACCGAGTTCTGTGGCGCTGTATCTAGACAGCGAGCCTCTGTACTTCCCGATAGGAGTACGAGCGTATGCGCAAATCACCGGCTCTGGCACGCACCCACGAAAGGCCAACAAGCCTTCAATGGTCCTATCCGCACAGCAGGACCAGCCTCAGGAATTGGAGGAATAGCCGTAGAACTCCGCGTTCTGTAGCGAAGGTCTCCGCTGCGGTTTGACCAGCACCGTTCTGATTCCCCAAAGGTCCTTGAAAATCCGGTATTGAGAGGTTGAATCTAGATAATCCACGCCGCTGGAACCCCCGGTACCGATTCTCCTGCCCATGATTCTCTCCACCATGCGGGCATGGGCATGCCTCCACTTCACCATCGACTCCTCGAGTTCCACTAATGCATCTATCAATTTGCGAGGCCAAGTCAGCAACGGCAACTCGCGATATGACTCTATGAACAGCAGACCAGCACGAGCCCTGTCAACTGTCCCCTCGGGCATCAGAAATGAGACGGCACCTTCATGCGAGGCCATCATTCTCTCTGCAGCCTTGTTGGAATCCCCAGCGCCCCATCCAGAAGACCTCTCAGCGGCTTCTTCACACAGTTTCCTATGAGCAGCAAGGTGGTCAGATACATACTGATTCACAATTCCAACATCATCCTCGCCACCATAGGTTGAGCCCATTATCGGGGTCCGCTCAATCCAACTCATCACAGAGTCGTACAATGAGGGCATGCCAGCAACCATCTCCAAACGCTCCAGAATCGCATTGTTGATTTCGTTGTCCGATATCCTTCGGAAACTGTCTAGCGGATCTACGCCGCCAATACGATCTTCATTCTCAAGGCCAAGCAAGAATTCGAACTCGCGCATCTGGAATGACTCGAAGCCCGATGCTGACCCAAGACCGTCTCTGAATGCTAGGAATCCCTGTGGAGTCAGAGTCTCCAGCACTGTCCATTGGTTGGCCATTAGTCTGAATATCTCTGTAGTTCTGCCTAAGTGATCAACGGCTCTGGGAATCTGGTCTTCAGGAACTGGGACCTGCGAGAGAATATCCCGAACCTCTGAGAGCTCACGAATCACCTGCTTGAACCACAGCTCGAAGGTCTGGTGAACTATGATGAAGTGCATCTCGTCAGAGTTGATTTTCCTCTCTTCTCCCTGTAGGTCCAACAACCGGTGCAGGTTTAGGTAGTCTGCGTAGGTCCAGTTGCCTTCCCCCGACTCCGCCATGACTCATCCTAGTGGCCCTCATTTGAAGCATTGTCGCAGAGCCCGAATCCTCTATACGCCCGAAACAAGGAGAAAATCCTGTGTCTGGTAGATGCGGTGGACCGGTACCTTTCGAAAATTCGCACTTCCCAAGCCCCGCGCTACTTGTGGAGGAAGGATTGGAATTACGGCAAATAGGGTTGGATGATGCAGAGGAGCTGTTCGCTGCAGTCGATGCCAACAGAGGGTATCTCAGGGAGTGGTTACCTTGGTTGGACGGCACAAATAGCGTTGAGGACGAAGTCTCCTTCATCACGACTACTTTGGAGGAGTACGGAAGGGGAGACGGAGTCCTCTATGCAATCAGGCTGGAGGGCAATCTGGTTGGGACAATCAGCCTGAACTGGATAGATTGGGCAAACAAGGGCTGTGGAATCGGATATTGGGTATCGGATGAGCATGCGGGCCAAGGAATCGCCACTCGTTGCTGCATTCGTCTGATGGAGCACTGCTTCGATGACCTTGGAATACACCGATTAGTGCTCGAGGCGGCTACCGAGAACTTCCCTAGCCGTGCTATCGCCGAGAGGCTGGGTATGCGTTTGGAAGGTATCACGAAGGACAGAGAGTGGCTGTATGACCACTATGTGGACGCAGCGCTCTACGCAATCACCGCTCCCGAGTGGCGTGCTCACAATCAAGGCTGAATCAGACCGTGATCCTCGATTGAGCAGTTTCCGGGCGGCAAGCATGAGAGCAGATCGTCCTGTGCTAGACCTGTAGCCTTGGCGATTCGGTTGGCGGCGTTCTCCTTCTTCTCACTACCAGGGGTGATTCTGGCCCATCTCTGACAGTACTCCGAGATTGTGGACGGTGTGCCCGAGACCGGCATGGGAATGCCATTGACCACAGCCATTCCGACAGCCAGTTCGAGTGGCAGGTCGCGGTGCCAGTTGCGCTGCCCCCTGACCACGAAGGAGCCACGGGCAAGTGATTCGCCGGACTCGGCGGTCTTCGAGACTTGACTTGGTCTGGCGTGGAAGGCAATTGCTGCTGCCCCTCCACTACCCCAGGCTCTAGACCAGCAGACTGCGACTTGGGCAGCCTCGGAGTGCAGTGATTCAGGCAGTTGACGAGCGTCCTCCAAGCCATCAGCAAGATTCTGAACAATTTGGAGCGAGGCCACACCCTCTGGGATGGCCTCGGATGGATTCTGATTAGGAGCAAGCCCGTCTTTGAGCTTGAGGGAGCATGATGGTGCTCCATGCAGGTCGGCGTGAAAGTAGAGGTCGTTAGCAGTGAGGTGCTTGCGTACGACCGTGTCGTTGCCCTTAGCATCCTTGCCGCCAATCAGCAGATGACCACCCGATAGCAGAGCCCAGCGATGTCTCTCAAACCAGAATCTCTTGCTTCGATTCTTTGCTCTGAGTCTACCTGCAGCAGCATCCTTGGCTGCTCGCTTCTCGGCCCGCTGCTGATCTTTCTCGGTACTCGAAAGTGCTGCCTGAGCCCCCTTGGCCTTGTTCTTCTGCGAGCGAGCCTCCTCGAAGTAGCGCTGGGCATTCTGGTGTACTGTACTGGACACCTCTAGAGTAATGCTCGCCCCCGGCTCACCATCCTCATCGGGTAGGTAAGCTACGATTGTCTGCTTTGCAGGATCGGCACTGTCTATCCAGAGCACATCGTAGATCTTGTCCGCCACTCCTTCCCAACCATCCGAGACGATTGCTTCGTTGAACTGAGAGAGCAGCGAGTCTACATGCTCCCAGTTTTCCTGAATCTCCTTGCCCAACTCCTGAGTTATCGCTGCACGCTCGTGAAACCTCTCAATTGCAGCCCTCTGCTGCGCCGCTCTCCGCCCCAATTTGGCTTGGATCACCCCCTCGTCCTCGCCCGAATCGATTAGCAGCTCTTCCTCTCGGCGGATGAACGCGGCAGCATCGTGCGAGCCGAAAACAGCATCGTACGCCAGAGACAGCGATTCGACCTCGACCATATTGCTGGAGTCGGTGTAAACGAGGTCGATAGGAGCAATCTCCGTGATTCCCGATGAGGCCGCATCCCGTGTAGCCTCGTTATCGGCGGCCTTCCAAGCATCCATCTCCTCTGAGCCTACCATCCACATCTTTGCATCGGTTCCTTCGGACAACTGCTCCAGCATCGAGTTGATTGCCGACTCAAGTGAGTCGCGCTGAGCAGAGTCCAGCGAGTTGGCAGCCACATCCTCCTCGATCCCAGCGATCGAGCATGCCGTGCTGCCGTAGATTCTGCCGAGGTTGGCCCTAGCTGCCAGAGTGCGAATTAGGTCATGCTCGCTACCGTCAAGCAGACTATCGAGAGCTTCTCGGCCCATCTCACGTGGGTCGAGGGTCTCAGGAGGTGGCGAGTAAGCCACACCTTTGCGGAGAGAGCGACTTGCATACTTGGCATGAGTCAGAGGCTGGATAATGACGCCCTTATCATCGAGTAGCAGGATATTGCCATCGCGAAAAAGCTCGATTACCAGAGCCAGACGCCCCCTTCCATGCTCGAAACTGAGTCGAATGACACGGTCGAAGCCCAGTTGCTCGACACCGATCAGTCGTGAGTTGTTGAGGTGCTTGCGCAGGACCATGGCGAACTGGGACGGCTTCGAGGGCATGGGCCGATCGCGCTGCGAGGTGTAGATACGCCGTCCCCTGACAATCACCAAGTCCGTAGAAGGAACGCCCTTCCTGTTCAGTCGCAATACCACCTGCTCATAGTGCGGCTGGTACGCCTTGCGTGCGCGTGCGCCGACCATTTCAGAAAGCTCACGCACGATACGGGCGACATCGAACGATGAGGTCTGCTCGCGCATGCTGCTCAATCCGCCCGGCTCAACTGCCCTTCATCAGGCAATCGCTTGGTCAAATCGGCCTAATTCCCAATAGAAGACTGGAATTCCTCTATCTCCACCAGGACATCAGCCTCGTGCGCATACTGGTTGCTCGGAACCTCAATCAGAACGGCATTAGGCAACCTATCTACGATGCCTAGGACCTTATCCATGCCATGCAGGGTGTCGGATGAGGCAGTCATCACTGCGCAGGGAACTGAGACACTGGAAAGGTCCTGCGGCAACCTGTAGCGAATGTTCGCCCTTGAACTCAGTAGCAGTCTCTCGAGGTCTTGAGACAACAGGGACCTCCGATAGCGTATCCGCTGCCCTTCCTCCTTGGTTCTCCGTTCAACAATCCAAACCGCAAACCGCAAAAGCGCTGGGTGAATGAACTTCGGCAAGGGCATATTGAGCAGTATCTTAGCCCACAGGGGGAACTCAAAGTCAGGGTTCGGCGCGAGAAGGATTGAGGAACGCCCCGTTAGGACACCGTTCTGGTATGAATCTATGAGTAGAGTAGCGCCCAAAGATGACGAGAACCAGTCAATCCCCGCTGAATCAATACCAAGTTTGTCTAGAACAGCAGCGATATCGCGACCATGGTGACTCATCTCAAAATCTCCCCTCCTCACCTTTCTTGTGATTCGAGCACTCTTCTTCTCACGCGTTTCAATGTATATTATCGGACGGCGAGAAACCCATTCAGCCAGAAGCGGACGCCAACCCTCGAAGACAGAACCCCAGCCAGGAACAACCACAACAGAACCCAATGAGGCTGCAGATGAATCGGTAGGAACCCACCGCAGAACCCTTACTGAAATATTCGGTGCGACTTCAACAAAAAGCTCCTCAGCATTGGCCCCATCGAGTTCGGGAGCACCGCTCCACATTTCTTCCATCAAATTAGCCTAGAGGGATGGATGGATTTCATCCTTGGGTCAGCAATCATCTTCCACGACCGCCGCCACCGGACCTGCCACCGCCACCGGACCTGCCACCGCCCCTGCGTCCTCCCGAGCTCCTAGTGACTCTACTACTTCTGTGGCGATGGCCACTGCTTCTATGACGGTAGTAACGGCGTCTGCGGTGGAACCATGGTCTCCTATGCCAAGGCCGATCGTAGTAACCTGGGTCGTCGTAGTATCTACCACCTCCCGACGAGAAACTCACGCTATTACCTCCTACATCGAGATAGGCCATTACAAGGACCACAATCAAGAGGATTAGCTGTATAATTCCACATAAAAAGAGGCCGAAAATCTCATCCCACGGTGGATCAACTCGGACTTCGCTAGGATCCTCAGTATTGTAGTACAGTGTAACGAAACTTCCTATTGGCATAGTGCCATTCTCTGCGTAATTCAAGCAGTCGTCTTCCGCACCTTCGTAGTCTTGGTAACTTGTAATTGGGAAATGATCAACCTCGGAGGAGTAGGTAGTATTGTCAACGGAGTATGAGACGTCTAAGTCGGCCCAGCAATCTAACTCGTACCAGTAGTCACAGTATTCATCCCCCCAGTCATCCGTATAGCAGTCTTGATGCTCCACCCAGTCGTATCCTGGATATTTTTCAAGGACTTCAGCTTCGATTTCCACCCATTGATCCTTCGTTCCACCAGCAGCCACTGCCATGAATGCGGTTGCAATGAGGGTGAGAGCGAGCACAATTGCTGCTACAGCATAACCAGGGTCCTCCAGAAGCCAGTGATCGGAACCCCCGCCGTATACCTTGGTTCCATCTGACTCCCCATCCGGGTTCAGAATTAGCATTCCATTCTGATGTCTCCAGTCAATGTGCTCGAGAAAACTCATACCGAGAATACAGTATTCAGAATCCCCCGTCCTTAGGGGGTTGATTAGCGCGTCAACTTTTCTTATATTCATCTGCCCAATTTCTATGTTAGGCAAAGTAGTCCTGTACCCCATCCCTGGGCCAGCTGCTGTCGTGGTCTCGATTGTTTCTCCTCGTTCCAGGTTGAGTGTCTTCACCATATCGATGACACCAAGCTTTTCCGGGACCGAGCAGTAACTCGCTCCGGTGTCCACTAGGAAATCTATGTTCTGTATATCTCCAATACCTCCCTTGACGTAGAAGCACCCATTGGCATCGGGCTTCAGTACGATTCTCTGTCCGATGAATTCCACCGGGGAACCATCACCGGATTCTGACTCTTTCATAGTGCTGGGCGCGGGATCCGTAAATTCCGCCATCTTTTCTCGGTGTTCGGCCTCTGCCAACTCCTCCTCGCGTTGGAGGCGCTTGACCTCAGCCTCATTCAGCAAATCCTCGACGTCTTCCTTGGAGGTGTCGGAATCCTTGTCCCTTTTCCACCACCGTTTGTCTTCAGCCATCGCAAGACCTCTGTTTCGTTGTATGCTGCCACTGGGTATGTTTCAACCTTGACCCGGATTAGGCCGCAGTGTAGCCACTGCCATCGTTTTCGACATCACCGGTCCTCTGCAGCTCCTTCAGATGGGACAGTGCTTGGTCCTGCGCCAGCAGGAGATGCGCTCCCGGGCTGTCAGAGTATGCCGCGCTGGCGATGCTGGGGATGTCCGAGTTGCCTGTGCGCACTGCCTCGAGGACCTTCTGGTGTCTCGCCTTGCGGTGCTCAATGTATTCGGTCAGCACTCTCTTCGGGTTGGCCACCAGAGGGCCATGGCCTGGGAAGAGTACCTTCGGCCTCAAATCGCGTATTCTCTCAAGGCCGGAGATGTATGCTCCCATGTCGCCTTCGCCTGAGGGGACAAGGATGGTGCCCACCAAGGTGCAGTTGTCTCCTGAAACCACTCCGGCCTCCCCGACTAGGCAGATTTGGCCGGGGCAGTGACCAGGGCTCTCTATGACATCCCAGAGGATTCCACCACTAGGCCCATCCAGCACGAAAGAGTCACCCTCTCTAAGGACTTGATCTGAGTCACAAGGAGGGATTGCCGCTAGAGTTTCGGAACTCGCCCAGATCGGGGCTTGGTAAATCTCTGAGATTTGCTGTAAGTCGCCGATATGGTCTGGATGTCTGTGAGTGAAGATAGTGGCAGTAATCGAACTACCATCATCGTAAATCTCCTGGACTTTCAGCGAAAGTTCCTCGAGACCCTCCTCGTCCTTAGCCGCCGGGTCGACGATGACGCGCTCTCCACCCCGCTCCCCGAGGATGAAGCAGTTGGTGTGCGTGGCAGGAGGGAGCGTGTCTGTGGGGATTAGTACACACTCTACTCCTGGCCCATACTCGAAGCGATGAGGGCCTGAGGGAGGGTTGGCTGCGAGAGCATCACAAGCTGTCTGCAAGTCACCTTCGCGTTCGATGGCTTCCACGAGGTCGCGTGCCAGTGTGACGAGAGGTGGAGGCAGCCTGATTTCGTTGGCTTCCCAAGAATCAATCAGGTCAGCAGGCCTCCACCAGCGGAACTCGTCGAATTCCGAACGACCAGGAGGAAATGTTGGGGTGACACCGGGGTCGCCAGTCGGCACATGGAAGAACAGATTGTGGAATCTCGCTGGCGCTTGGGGAGGAGTAATTCTCTCAGTAATCATCTCACAGTGGAATCCTTCACAGGTCAGGTTTCTAGATTCCATGAGCCTCAACCAATTCGTCTTGTCTGCACAGACTTCAGCCCGAATATCCTCCACCACCTCGGTTAGACCACCCAGTCCATCGGGAGCCACTCCGAGCTCCTCAACCATCTCCCTCAGTAGAGCGAATACCGAGACTCTGTCGTCTCTTTCTCGCAGCCATTCGGGATGCGATTCGGCTGCACCCCTGTCGACTCTGCTAATCGCCCCACCGGGGAATGACCAAACATCTGGGAAGGCGGGGAGCTCAGAAACGCGATGTCCTAGGAGAATCTCGTGACCACCATCGCGCTCCCTACTCAGAATAACCGAGGCCGAGGAACGAGGAGTGGTAATCTCCGATTTCGGCATCTCCATCCCCTCCGGCAACTCTCCCATGTACTCTCGACAAGGTACGACGCTTCAACCTCGCTACAATAACCATTGAATACATAATCTAACCTCCACCGAACATGAACTCAGTTACAATCTCGAACACCAGCACAAGCACAGGCGAGAGACTGCATCAAGTCGAGATGCCGACCTTTGGTCTGGGAGTTTACCTCATGGGTGAGCCGGGCGAGTGCAAGAACTCCGTACTGTATGCCCTAGAGCAGGGGTACAGGATGATCGATACAGCCATGGCCTATGGAAATGAGGATGAAGTTGGTCAGGCCATCAGTGAGTCTGGAATCCCTCGAGAGGAGATATTCGTTGTTACCAAACTACGACGCCCACACGCCAACAGTTGCGAGGAGACCATAGAGCGTTGTCAGCAGAGCCTCGAGAACCTCGGTCTCGATTACATGGATCTGTATCTGGTACACGCTCCTCCCGAAGACCTTGACGCCAGAGCTCCTGTTTGGCAGGGCATGGAAGAGTGCCTAGCCAACGGCTGGACTCGCTCGATTGGAGTCAGCAACTACGGAGCCCACCATCTAGATGCAATGAGGTCGTATGCTAGCCTGATGCCATCGGTCAATCAGATCGAGATTAGCCCCTGGTTACAGAGAAACACTCTACGTGCAGCAATCGAAGAAGTAGGTGCTATTCCGATGGCCTATTCGCCTCTGGCAAGAGGTCACAAAGTTGCAGACCCAGGAATCAGCGAAATTGCAGCATCGGTTGGCTGCACCCCTGCTCAAGCGGCCATCAAGTGGTGCCTAGACATAGGGGCCATCACCATACCAAAGTCGAGCAATCCGTCTAGAATTTCTGAGAATCTAGGCTCCCTCGGCGTGGACTTGAGTGGTAAGGAGTCCGAACTCGCAGCCCTAGAGGAGTCGTATGTCTCAGGTTGGGATCCGACTTCGGAGCCGTGAGGCTGATGAAGCAACCCGAGACAATCGAGGAAGAGCTAGCCATCATCGCCGAGGCCATTGAAGCCGGAATCGACCCGTTCCCACCGAAGAAGGAACCAAGCAGATGGGCCAGAACCGCCCTCGGCTGGTTCATGGTCATCATTATGGTTAGTTGGGTCTCACAGTTACTGTATCGCTCCCTGTGATTCCCAGCATCATAAGGTTACCACGAAAGTCGAAATGAGACGCGGGTTGGTAGTCCCTCCCGGATTCGAACCAGGGTCACGAGATCCAGAGTCTCGTATGATGGACCACTACACTAAGGGACTAGCGAGCGACGGAGTCGGATTCGCTATTTCAACGAATCCGAGCCGATAAATCAAGCTCAGTTCCCTCTAAATCTTGAGTTGATATCGTCCAGCGCGTCTGCGCTAGGACGCAATTCGTGTTCACTGAGTGCAGATAGAGGAGTCTCAGTCAGCCCGAGCGCCTCTTCAGCTGTCTGCATGCTATTGTCGTAATACAGTAGACCCGTAACATGCTTGTTGTCCATTTCGGCTCGATGGATGGCTGATAGAGCAGACATTGGGTCAGAAGGATCGTGTTCGTCACCGACTGTCTCAAGGCGCAGAGTGGAACCATCAAACATCTGGATGTCATCGAACTCCCCCTCAGGAATGTCCACTTCTTCGATGGGTGTGAAGTGAGGGATGTAGTCGAGCAAATGCAGGACCTCGTCATTCTCCTTGACATAGTTGTACGACTTGTATGACTCATCATTATTGGAAAATGTCACGCAAGGTGAGATGACATCGATTACTGCCATTCCACGGTGTCCCATTGCTGCTCGAATTATTGAAGTAAGTTGCTTTTTACTGCCCGAGAAAGAGCGAGCAACGAAACTGCATCCGAGATTTATTGCCATAGCACACAAATCGATAGGAGGCTGCTCGTTCATTGCGCCCTTCTTCTTCTTAGAACCCCTCTCAACAGTAGCGCTGTACTGTCCCTTGGTCAGGCCATAGACTCCGTTGTTCTCGATGATGTAGACCATGTCGAGATTGCGTCTTATTGCGTGGATGAATTGGCCAATGCCAATACTGGCTGTGTCTCCATCACCCGAGACGGCGAGGAAGGAAAGACTCCTGTTGACCATGCTCGC
>Ga0114933_10000525_pt1 | contig 46650 bp, 42 predicted proteins | sample 4SBtaG_FD_89691 | JGI IMG/M metagenome (GOLD analysis project Ga0114933, IMG submission 89691) | Deep subsurface microbial communities from Kolumbo volcano to uncover new lineages of life (NeLLi) - 4SBTROV12_W25 metaG | ecosystem: Environmental > Aquatic > Marine > Volcanic | place: Kolumbo... | reverse complement strand
CATGCCCCATTGGTGGAACAACTTAACTGCCAAAAAACGCCATCGTGTTTTACTATGTCTGAGTCCTGATACGTTGTTCCGACTAACCATTGGTTTCTAAAAACTTCTCTTGCAGCTTGTCCTTGTGCGCCAGTAGCTCCAGTCACACCTTGTACACCTTGATCGCCTTGAATACCTTGATCACCTTGTTGTCCTTGTTGTCCTTGATCGCCTTGATCGCCTTTTTCACCTTGAACCCCTTGAGCGCCAGTTGCACCAGTTGAACCAGTAGCACCTGTTTCACCCACCAATTTGATCCATTGGTATCCTACAGTAGTTCCAGGCTCTCCCTGTTGGCATGCCCCATTGGTGGAACAACTTAGCTGCCAAAAAACGCCGTCGTGTTTTACTATGTCTGAGTCTTGATAAGTAACCCCCACATTCCACTGATTTCTGTAGGTTTCTCTGGCATCTACGCCAGCTTGCCCTTGCGCTCCAGTGATCCCTTGTATACCTTGATCACCTTGATCACCTTTCTGTCCTTGTTGTCCTTGTATACCTTGTGTTCCTTGAGCACCAGTGACACCTTGTATACCTTGATCACCTTGTTGTCCTTGAGCGCCAGTTATACCTTGAATACCCTGATCACCTTGATCACCTTTGTCGCCTTTTTCACCTTGTATACCTTGTGCACCAGTTATACCTTGAATACCTTGATCACCTTGATCGCCTTTTTCGCCTTGAATACCCTGATCACCTCGAACAGGTATCCAACCACTAGGACTAACTCCAGGTGTGCCCTGATATTGTGAGTGGCATACTCCATCATGTTCCTGAGCACAAAACATGATCCATATTTGTTGATTGTAGCTAACCATGTCAGCAAAATGGTAGTTATAATTTAGATCGAAATTTCCTCTAAATACTGAACGTCCCACGCCAGTAGCACCAGTAATACCTTGAATACCTTGATCGCCTTGAATACCTTGATCACCTTGAGCGCCAGTGATCCCTTGTTGTCCTTGAGCACCAGTAGCTCCAGTAGCTCCAGTGATACCTTGAATACCTTGATCGCCTTGAATACCTTGATCACCCTGATCGCCTTGAATACCCTGATCGCCTTGAGCACCTTGAGCGCCGATAGCTCCAATGATGCTTGTCCATTGGTATCCTGCTGCTGTATCAGGTTCACCTTGTTGACATATACCAGATACATCACAGTTCAAAAAGAAGAATTTGTCGTTATGTTTCACAACATTTCCGTCTGTATAGGTTTCGGAAAAAGACCATTGACCTTTATATATGTCAATACTTATACCAGTAGCACCTTGAGCGCCTTGATCGCCTTGAGCACCAGTGGCACCAGTGATACCTCTATCACCAACATCACCTTTTTCACCAACTAAACCTTGAGCGCCAGTAGCACCTGTGGCTCCAGTAGATCCAGCTGCACCTGTAGATCCTAAAGCTTCAACCCATCCACTCGTACCGTCTCCAGGAACACCTTGAAGACTCGGTGGACAAACGTCTGTGTTGGCATTGTTACAAAGCATGTACCACAAACGTTGGTTATATTTTACCATATCCCCGTGATGATAATCTTCATTCAGAACAAATGTCCCGCGAAATATGCTACGTCCATCATCACCACGATCGCCCTGAATACCTTGTGGACCAGTAATACCTTGAATACCTTGATCGCCTTGTGGACCTTGATCACCTTGAGCACCAGTTGCACCAGTAGTTCCAGTGATACCTTGAATACCCTGATCTCCTTGAATACCCTGTTGACCTTGAGCACCAGTTGCACCAGTGATACCAGTGGCTCCTTTCAAAGCTTTCCATGAATTATTCTCTTCGGATGGTTGACCTTGAACACATGGCTGTCCTAGCTCGCATACAAGCTGCCACGTGAAATCAGTTCCGACTGGCCATTTTACAATATCTCCTTCTTCGTATGTGACATGTTCGTTCCATGTAGATTTATAGGCAGGATCGCCTTTGTCACCTTTAATACCTTGAGCACCAGTTGCACCTTGTTGTCCTTGAATACCCTGTTGACCTTGATCACCGACATCACCTTTTTCACCAACTAGACCTTGTGGACCAGTAATACCTTGTTGACCTTGAGCACCAGTGACACCTTGATCGCCAGTGACGCCTTGAATACCTTGTTCGCCTTGTTCACCTTGTGCACCAGTAGCACCAGTGGAACCAGTGGTTCCTTTAATGGACAGCCATTGAGCGTCAATTCCTGGTTGATTTATTGGATATGTGCACCCATTGACAAGATCGCAACTTAGTTGGTAATAATCACCTTGCCATTGAACAAGATCACCGTTAGTGTAAGGTGTTGTGGGATTGGGTAGCCACATTCCTTGTATCGGACTTTTTCCTTGAGCTCCAGTGACACCTTGAGCGCCAGTAACACCTTGAGCGCCAGTAGCACCTGTAATACCTTGAATACCTTGTTCACCTGTAATACCTTGAGCTCCAGTAGCACCAGTGGCACCTTTCGTGCCGTTGAAACCTCTAAGCCCTTGAGAGCCAGTAGCACCTGTGATACCTTGAATACCTTGAGCACCAGTAGCACCTTGAGCACCAGTAACGCCTTGAGCACCAGTAGCGCCTTGAGCACCAGTTGCGCCAGTGATACCTTGTTCACCAGCACCTGTGGCACCAGTGACTCCGCGTTCTCCTTGAATACCTTGTTGTCCAGTAGCACCAGTTTCTCCTTTTCTTTGTGCAAAAGGTTCATAGTCTCCATACCAGACGTCTAAATGCTCAATAAGTCCATTGGGTTGGTAGTAAGAATCTGTTACATAATCCTGGTTCCACGTATTACCGTCACTTTCCCATCTATAATGTTCTGTTGGACAGGTAAAACTGGTGTATGAATCGCATTCGGGGCAAACGGTGGGGTCCCCTGTTTCACATGATGTGAAACCACTGACAAACGCTGAATCTATTCCTGTGTTGGACATCATACAAGCTAGATCAGGGTCATTTTCCCTGAAAGAAAAATATGTATAGAAATGTTCTACAGCATAATCTCTACATTCTTCAATGTCGTTTTTCCACGTCCATGTTCCGCCACTATCTTCACAGCTATGTTTTGTTCCCTCTGGACCAGAATGGGCTGTAATAGAACAAGTTCCACCATAAAACAATGTACCACTTAGAAACCGATTAGTTTGACATGTGGCTGAATATAATTTTTTACATGAGCCAGTTAAGCACTCTGATTTTGTAGTCATTTCTCCCGTAGAACATGGGGCTACCCACGATTCGTTGTTGCAGGAAAAACGAGCACATGTATGTTCTGTGAAAGTATCCAATGGACTACTGGAAACAGCGCATGCAGAGTCAGAATATAATGGGTAGTATCCGTCAATATAAATCGCAACGCACACAGAATTGACAGCAGTGAGCGTGCTTGCAAAAATTAATAACAATAAGAAAGTCGCATGCATATACTGTATATTATTAGTATTCATGTAAACATGGTATATAGTGAAAAAAAACCATAAGTAGGAAAAATGAATACGGAACTTTTACTTTTAGTTTTGGTAGGCGGGGTTCCAGTGATTCTGTCATATATGTGGTATGGATGGTGGTCTGATTCAAGTTTTTCATTTGAAGATATTCAAGGAGGATTGGTTGAATGGAAATTGTCAGCATGGTATGTTAGCGTATTGTTGGTTGTACTTAGTTATATCTATATGTTAATTGAATTTGTGGCCAATCCATTAACCGACGCACAAAAGAATATATTGTATCCTAGTTATATGTTATTTTTAAGCAGTGCTAGTCAATATACATTGTACACAACAGTGGATTTAGTAAATGCAAGAAAAAGTAATATGTTATTAGTTAATTTATTATTGGTTGCCTTAGGCGCTCTGGGATTTTTGATAACAGCTATTATATCAGAAAATGCTCTCCTCATTGTCGCAACGTCATGGGTATTGTTTCATCACTTAGCAATTGATGCAGGATATTGGTATTATAGTTTCGACCCTGGTAGATCCATTTTATATTAACGAGTACGAGATCGTTTTGGTGATTTAATCCTCAGCACACGCGTTGGGATTTCATTTAACATTTTCAATTTCTGTGTAAATAATAAATAATTAATATTAAATTGCCTTTTGTTCATCAAATCCATCTCTTCAAACGATTGCATTTCTATACTAAGATCGTCAATAGCATTTCTATATTTTGGAAAATGCAATAAATACTTTTTCATCGCCCGTCTGATTAATATCATCCTAGCTTTCGCATAGTGCACATTGCAAATAAATTTACCTTTTCGTGAAACATCTCCATTGTAAATTTGATGTTTGATACTCCTGCAAGGTTTTCCCGACGCAGGTTCGGTGTATTGCCCATATTTTGCTCCAATAGTCCTTACTTGTAATTCGCAAAACATTTCCTTGAACGATGCAAAATTCTCCACAAGTAATCTCCCGTAGACAACTATTAACAATACACCGTACAAATCGTTCAATATACCATAATGTTTATCTAAAACGATTTTGTCCTTCATGGTTGTGCCTAATGCACCATACAAGCTCACGGCCCACGTATCAGTAATATGGCCAAAGCTATATATTTTTCCAAATCCATCGATATCACATATTTTAAAGTCATCGTTTTGATCGATAAGGATATTTTCAAATTTAATGTCCATATTGTAAATACCTTCATCCACGGCGTGCAATTTATGCATCTGTTCAAGTGATCCTAATAAGTTGTTGATAAAATTCGATGATAAATTTTGTCTAAAAATTTTTGTAAGATATGCAATACTTTGTTCATCCTTTAAATCTGTATCAAATAATTTATCCTGTAAATCTCCTTTGCACAATTCATATATGCATACAATTGATTTCGGATCCGAATTGTAATGTATAGGATAAGTAAATACCCTTCTGTCAATATTACTTTTCAACAAGAAAGAAATATTGCTCAACAACCGTTTTGCGTTATGCTTTTTTGCCATAATTGATATTGCATACCCACCATACTGAAAAAACACTTTATAACCACCATTATTCAGGTACGTCGCTCCATTTTGACACAACTCCTCTTGTATGTAAGTAGACGTTGTGTATTTTTTGCGCAAGGTTGTAAATAATTTTATAAATTTACTTAAAATTTGTCCCGAATTCATGTTAAAATTCTTGGGAACACTATATTCTACTTGCGAGTTGTATTAAACTCGGCTCTACAATTTGGACAAGTTTTATTTATACGTGACCATTTTAAAACACACCTTCTGTGAAAAACATGACCACATTTCAAGGTTTTAGATGACAACCTAGTTTTTATTCCAATTAAACATATGGTACATTCTACTGGTGGAGCGGTTGGTTTCGCCATTGTTTTTTTCTTTATTTTTGGACTGCTAAATTTTGGCATCCTATTATCTGAAATATTAGCTCTACGCGCTAAGACAGCCTGTGCTTTTACAGTCATAAGTAAAAAACTAAAATACCTAAACTCATAAGAAAGAACCTCGCCATTATTTTTTATCACTTTGCCTGTAACTGTATTATTCTTCGTAAATTCCTCTAACAAAAAAAAATGTTTACCAGCTTCCAATAATTTCTCTTTCACATCAAGCACATTGATAGTCGTGCTAATGTATACTTTCATATTGAGTGGCATGGTTATTATCTTTTTGAAGTTTGAACTATAATATATAGTATAGTGTTATTAAAAAATGTCCATATGGAAAGATTTTGTAGATGGAAATTTAAGTAATATAGATCCAAAGGTAGATGTAAAAATCTTGTTGATCGAAGTCTACAAGAAGAAAACCAAAGCTAATTATACCGAAAAGGAAGTGTACAAAGCTATCGAAGGTCGTTTTTATTCGTTGAACGATGAGATAAATCATCTTTGTACCCCTTTTTGTACACAACACCCCAATTGGTGCGATCCGAAAAACCTCACTACAAGGATAAATGACATTTATATGTCTAATCATTTTAATGTCCATCACTGCTCCGAGGATTGTGATGCAAAAAAAGAATATTCCGATGGATTCCAAACATGTGTATTATCGGGTCTAAGGTACGCAACTACCAATTGGGTAAATTCATACAAAAGATTGCACGAGTATCATAGAACTTCAAGCACAACAGTACGTGTAGAAACTTCAGTCCTGCGCGCATGTGCTAGTAAACTCATAAATAAATTACTGTTTTCTGAAACGAGATTGAAGGCTGAAAAGAAAAAACTGCATGATTTAAAAAAAGATATTCAAAAAACATGGATTAAAGAGAAACGTTTTCACGATAAAAAAAAGAAAATAATTTGCTTAATAGACTTATTAAAAACTGCAAGTAATATGATTTCAAAAAAAATAAACAAAAAATATATCTTGCCTGATAAAGAAACACAGATTCTGATATGCAACTTTTACGTCGATCGCATATGCGAATTTTATCTCAAGTTGAGGAGTTTGACTAATTTTACAGTGCATAATTCTCACAATAATGTGTCAGATGCTTTTTGTACAGCTGTCCTATTTGTGATGAGATCGGGTTTGAGAATAAATGATTTTGACATTATTCCAAAAGATTATTTTTTAGATATAATTTTACCCGAAACAAATTCATTGGATAATTTTTCAATACATAAAACGCATTTTACCTCTTGTAGAAATTTTATCATGGCTTCGATCCGTGACTCTGTACATGTATTTCATATTAACCCCAATAAATTAATGCTTTGTTCAGTGCAACAATGAGTAATGTAGCCAATGTACAAGAGGCTTCTAGTGCCGATAATTATTTACCACGAAACAAAATCAGATATAACTGTGTAATATGTGGGTCTGAAAGTGAAGTTTCGGAGAAATTGAAACATCTGTACGTCATAGAAAAGTGTTGTTCATTGTATTGTTTACGAAGAAAAATTAAAGCTCGCTGTGTAGAAGAAGTGTATATAACCGTAAATAGTCAATAATAAATGAAGTCTATATCTATTATTTTACTTTTTATTACTTGTGCCTCTGCGCATATTCCCGTCTTTCCTGACGTAACTAAAATAAAAACTTACAAAGATGCTCTCGAGATAGATGAAGTTACCGTTAAATCTTATGGTGTTTACGGCACCTTAAAAGGTGATTCTATTTTGTATTTTAAAATGGTTGACACAGTTGGTGGAGAAGATTTAAGTGTTAGTCTTCAAACGAATACAAAAGACGAATGGTTGACAGTGCATTATGATGCGGTCATTTGGGGGCCTTCGTTTATTTCAAATTGTACCAGTGAATGGTATGGATGGACAACGCATGGCTTACCCGATGGGATTGATTTTGTAAGAGATAAATCAGGTATTCCTTCGAGTCTGGCGGATGTAATAGGAGACCTGCCATTAATCCATATCCACGGGAAAACTGGGTTAGAAACCGAATTTGAGCCGTTTGGTGTTGGGGTATACAGACCAGTAGGAGCATGTAATACAACTTTTCCAGATAACGGGGATTATTACATAGCCATTTTTAAACCTCCACACGAAGACATGAAGGATGTTGATTTTTCTATTGGTATCGGGATGAAAGAAAATTTTTTCCCTGAAATATTCTTTTTTCCGTGGACAGGAGTCCTTAGAAAGGCTGGAAGTTGGTCTGGAAGGTACATGATTAGTTACATTGTACAATGGGGTGTAGGAGTATTAACCGCATTGATCTATTTTTTTTATGTTTATGTGGATAAACTGAGTTACCGCCCACATAGTTTGTCTGTCATTGCATTTGAGTCATATTTTATATCATGTGGAGTCATTATGATTGTGAATGCTATGGCATTTTCAATTAATCTGATAAAATGTTCGGATCAAATGACAGATGGATTTCAGAACGAATCGTGGTTAATTCCTGTCATTATACAAATTGCAATTCCGTTTGCTTTAGGTGTATTTATTTTGTATACTCAGAGATACAACGAGGAATATAAATCACGTAATTTGAACATTGCAAATGGTTATTTAAAACAGCAAATTGTCCGTCAAAATAAATGGAAAGTGGTAGGTGTATTTTTCGCCGCTGTATATTTCTATTTTTTCGTCATATACAACATCCATGCAATTGTTCCATTACTTATGGTATGTGGGAGTATATACCTCATGCTCGATTTGCATTATGGATACAAAAGTTTGGAAACTAATCCACCGAGGGCAGATTTGGAATAAATCATCTAAACGTATGAAACAATCTATCCAGTAATAACAGGCCAACACCATAATTGCATGTCTTATATTTATGATGAGCAGTATGTGGATCACCTGGCCATGTTCCTGAATGCGCAACTACTACGTTCACCGATGATATTATCGTCCATATTACAGCAACTGTTACGTTAGCTCTGACAATAAACAATGGGAAAATGGTGGATGATAAATTAATGAATAAATGTTCAATGGGGTGTGCATACAAGGCAGCGGAAGCAATTGGCGGGTCATATTCATGATGGCTTTTATGTATAAGTGCATACAAAGTCTTATTTAAATGAAAATAACGATGACATGTATAAAAAATAATATCTGTCAAAACTACAATCGCTGGCAATTGCCATACAATATTATACGTTGATATTGGTTCAGGATAAAATTGAAATGGAATAATATAGAAAGGTGTAAATACAATTTGATTTATCAATACTTGTTTAACCACTTTTGGACTTTCTTTAGACCATTGTTGATAGATATAAGAATAACAAGCAACAGCTAACCAATAAGATATAATATGAGTAAAAAATAAATAAAATATGATATTCATTTTATAATTTTGATACACTATTTTATACTAGAAATTTAACTTTTTTACCAGTTTTAGTTTGCTGTAGTTTATATAGGGGATATATCATGATTTTAGACATATTCATTTACCTGGCCAACCACCTCGTAGACGTAGGACTAGGTGAAGGGTGGCTTCTTTTTGAATATTGTAATCAGAAAGTGTCCTATCATCCTCTAGTTGTTTGCCAGCAAAGATAAGACGTTGCTGATCGGGCGGGATGCCCTCTTTATCTTGTATTTTTTGTTTTACAGCTGCGATATTGTCACTCGGTTCGACATCTAATGTAATTGTTTTTCCAGTAAGGGTCTTGATAAATATTTGCATTATGTGTGTGTTTATTAAAATACTATATAGGTATATACATAATTTCACTATTAAAAAAATATTCGTTCATCTGTTTCCATGAAGAATAAAAGTATTAATAAAAATACCAATATAAATATCCACATTGTACACTATATAACTGTGTGTAGATATATGTAAATGAACTACTTAGATTTGTTAAGCCTTGCTTTAATAGGGTTATTATTTTTATTGATACTTTTCCCTTTAACAAACGAGGCATCCGAAGATTGGGTACTATTTGTAACGTATGCAATATCAATAGTGGCAGTATACGAGTCTGTTATACATTCGCAATGGAAATTTATTACTCTTATCACCACTAGTCTTTTAATTCACGTAGTAAGTGATAGTTGCAAAATTGCTGAATCATGTATTAGCGAATACGAAGATTCGGATTTTGGTAGTTTAGAAAAATACTTTACTCTGTACGGTTTGTTGCATTTGATTGCCTACGTAAGTTTTAACAGCGAAACCGTGGAAGTTTTCGTGCCGATATTAGTCTTTGTGTCTTTGATAAGTGTTAATTTGAATTTAGATTCTTTACTTTTGGCAATGATTGGTATTGTATGTTTCATAAATCTCATAACAAATAAAGCAAAATATTATATTGAGGATACCATTGCTTTCCTCGTTTTCATATTTTTAGCTGCTTTGTTTTACTTTTTGAAAATTGACAAGGATAATGCTACGAATGAAGAAGGAAATGGATTGAAACGCTTTTTCATTTATTTTTACTTTTTAGCATTTATTGTAAGTACTGGAATCAAAAAAGAAGGGTTGATACATAACATGCGTCTATTTGAAAGATGGTGTGGAAATAGAAGAAGCAATATTATTATTGCACAGGTTGTAGACGATAAATTCAGTAGAACAGGATATTCGAAAGTATCAACAGAAATTACAAGAATCGATTTAAAAGATTTATAATTTATCTACTTTTACACAATATCTATGCGTATAAATTCTCCTTAATTTATTACACAATTGAAATGGAAAACGTACAATTTTTGTCCCTTGACATTGTTTGTCGTGGCATTTCCAGTTGATTGTTCCTAATTTCGGCCTTACTAATAAATAACCATGGTTGCTTCTATGCTGTCCATTTCCTCCAGATCCTTTATTTTCTGGACATCGAAAATCTTTATCCAATGGTATATAAAGCAACGTAATTGACTTAAAACTTGTTTTTTCAAATTCAATTAAAGGCCACTCTTTTACTAAAAATTTCTTCATTTCGCCCCAAACGCCCCAATTAGAAAAGAACATTTCCGCAGCCATATTTTGTGGTGTTATTTCATATTTCCTTCTAGACACCTTTTCAGTGGGGCTATTTCGTTTCCTTTTTCGCAATGTTGTTCCAACTAATTTTGACGAACTAATACTAGCTTCAATATCATACAGTTCTCTATTTTCTAATGTTTGTAAACATAATGTATCTTCAAATGTAGGTACATCGGGGTTTTTTCGTACTGGGAAATAAGTTGCAAATTCCAGTGGCATTTTTTTTCCGAATTTCGATGAATGTATCGTCCTATACAATCTGTGTGTCGTGTACACACCAACATCAATTGCATTTTTTTCAACGTCATCTTCAAAATAAATAAATTTGTCTAAATCGGCAGTGTCAAACCAATTGTTTATGACAGTTAAAATACTCAACGAATCTTTAAACAAGTATTCTTTTCCATCCTTAAATGTTTTAGCAATCATGTGCCAACTAAATTTTCCTTTCCTGTGACTTTTAAGAACAATGAGTTCACACGAACATTTAAATGTTTCCTCTAAATATTTTTGTATTTCGGCAGCTATGGCTGATCCAATTTGTATATAGCTTATTCCTTCGTGCATATTGAAATCAGCGTTGTCTGGAAACTCGACGTCTAAGTATAATCTTGTACCAAAATTGGCTAACATCTGTTCGCACGCTTCTTTGTCCGTGGGATACGTGCAGCAAGTGGAAGGCATAATTTCGTAAAAACAAATGGGGTGTCCCTTTGCTTGATATTCTTTAATTAATGTTTCTAGAGCGGAACTTGTAAACAAATAATAACGTTTAATTCCTTTATTGTTAACATCTTCTGCGAAAAATCTCATATCCTTCGCTAGCGTTTTTTTTGCTTCATGCATAAGTTGTTGAGGCCCCTTCCCTCTCAATTTCTGAATCCATGGCCCTTTGTAATGATCCTGTTGTATTATCGAGTTTAGATACATCAGAAATAATTGGTAACACTATATTGTTGTTAAGTTCGTCGTTTATTTCCTTCTCTAGTTCTTCATCTGTTATTTCTATATTGAAAGCAATGTCTTCGTTCAAACGGTTGTTAATTTCTTCGAAATCGTCTGTAAAGGTAGACAACTTGTCAATTAAAGTTTCTACATCCTCTGGATCAATGCTGATATTCGAATGTGCAGCTACTACATTTTTTAATGAATTAACCTGCAAACTGTTCAAGTGTAAATTTTCTAATTGTAAAACTCTCGAAAGAACTTGAGTTCTTCTATCGTCTATATTTTTGTAATGTCTCTTCAGTAACAATCTTCTTCGGAGTTTTGATCTAGTTATATTCCCTTCCTCTGCTATTTTTTTAATATCGGCTTCCACCCTGATCAACATTTGTTTCAATAAATGGTCTAAATCCTTTAATTCATTTACATATTCATTGATTGGTTTCACCAGATTTTTTTTCCTTCGTCTGCATCGGCTAAACATTTATTCTAAATTATTCAACAATTTATACAATCTAATATAGGATACCGTCCATGACGTCCATTCAATCTTAGATATTGTACATGCATGTCATTACTTGCTACTCTCAACATATCAAAACATCCCAGACCTACATATATAACCAATGCTAAAAATATGTACATGGCTACTCTATCTAGTATGTAGAATGCTACTACCCATCTATCCTCGCCGTGGACTTCGACAATTTCTGCTTCAAGTGTTGTTGTTGTCATGTTTTGTAATTAGATATATAATAACTTATACGCAATTATAAAAAATGCGATTTGTAGTGTATATTTTATTTTTTTGCATGTCTCTAGCGCATGCATTTGTTCATAAATACATGTCCAATGTTGAATATGTTTTAAACAAAGAGCACGTCGATGAGATATGCCACGATTATGCTGGGAACAAAGATGTCCTAGAATGCCACAATATTCCATTGCCATTTCCTATTAACAGTACACATTACATCTATATAACTGCTGGCAATGAGTACATGGTTGATAATAAATTATTTGCTGTATCAAGAACTTCCAATGCATATGTATTCAAACATAAAGATGAAACAAAAATATCCACTTTTTTAAAAGGTCTATATGCGATGGAATAATACAATATAAATGGATTTAACATACAAATTGGGTGGAGAACAAATTTACCAGAAAGTTGGGGAACATTGTGAGCTGCAATACCCGAATAAGCTGTTTGTTAAATTGTTCAAATTAGCTGCGTTTTTTCTTACAATAGTTCTGGTAATAATTTTATTAATTCGGGCAGATGTCCATCTTGCAATTTTTGTACTGCATGTAGATTTCATAATATTAGTTGCCATTGTTGTATTTATAATACAAGTTGGGCGTGATTGGTTGAATACGCTTATTGTGTGCATTGATACTATATTTGTGATAGAAGAAGTAATAAGACGTAAAAAAACTACAAGGATGAATACAGATTATGATAATGATAATCAAGTTTCATACACACTTCAACGGAGAAATGTTGCAAAAGAAGAAATTCCAGTAAAAAATGATTCCCCTGGATTTCTAGACGTTGATATGAACAAGTTAAATAAAGCACTACAAGGTAATTTCAAAATTGTTTGAAGGAAATCTATATATATATAGAAAGTTTGCATATATAAATATGACCACAATTCACGCGCGTTTTTTTCATTTTATTTGCAAAAATTTAGATTATATGTGCCCAGAATATAATAATTATCGTGTTTATGAGTTGTATGATGATTTTTCTAAATTGAAATGGGAAGGAACAGACTACCAAAGTTTGTTAAGTTGTCCTGATGAAATACCTAAAAAGGCGTATATGTTTTTACAATTGATGGAACAATCGGAGAAAGAACATTTATCATGGTTTATTGTCGGACGACAGGTGCAATTAAGCGATTCTACTTTCCAAAGGTGTTTGAATATGTACAAAAGTAGATTCCTAAACGTAACATTACCAAATAAATACATGGTAGACCTCGGGGTATTGGATTATTTAGAAAAGATGAACAACACTCAATTACGCATGCGTTTGCCTCGACCAAAACCTTGTATAAGTGCACACACAGCTCGTCTTATGCGCGAATTATGGTTGCTGAAAAGGGAGCACAAACTACCGTATAAACTTCGGAGTGACGACAAACAAATTTGCACGATTTTAAAAAAGTGGTTTAATGATAATTACACCATAAAATGCGAAGATGGAAAAATTGGTTATCCACGAAGACAATTGCTAGAAGAGGCGAATTGTTTTTTAGTGGGACAATTTGGTGACTGCAAAGTTTTGTATTGTCATGCAGCGCCGTGGAGATGGTTCATGAAGCATGTGATTGGAATTGATGATAATGTTCAGAGGGGACATTATCTACGATTGCCAGTTTGGAAAAAGGATCAAAAAGGTAAACCGATTTTAAATAAGAGAAAATCGGTTGGCACTGGGGGTGAATTTTCATTGGAAAAAAGGGTGCACAATAGATTAAAAGATAGAAATGCGACCGAAAGGGAAAAAGATGCAGCTAGAAAAGCTAGAGATAACAAAAATAAAAAAAGAAAAAAGGATTATTAAACTATATATACATGTACCTTACTTATTAAGATGCTTCTGCGCTTCCTAATATTATACAATACCTTTTACATCGCATCTTCCACCTATAAATGGAACGCCCCCACTAAATTGAAAGCACCTATTTATGAAATAAAACGCGACATATTCAACAAGAAAGTTATCGATTCGTACACGGCAGATGCATCCTCTCCCTCCATAACGCACGACCCTACTATTGACCTAAATAGCGACAACCCTTATAAATCTAATATTACACGCTTCGCCGTTTACAACAAGGAAGTGGGTTTGATACCGATTCCTGTATATGATTTAAATAATTTACAAATTAAATTAATCGAGGATGTGTTTATAGAGTGTTATGAGTATAATGATTGTGAGTATGACTTGACAGAGGATGATAGACGTGAGCTTAGTCTATATGCAAGTTTTATTGATAGTAGTGGTATAACAGCCATTGGTGTACCGTATAGCCTAGGTTTGATTCGGTCAAAGTATAGTGAGAATGTATTAGGTATGTATACGCAAGGATTTTCAGAGTTAAATAATCAAATAGGATTTTGGATTAGATTGGCTGATAACGATAACAATAGGTTATATACAAGATGGAATAACGAGAAGAAGACAGTAGCACTGTTAGATTTGGCCGTCCATGAAAGATCGCATTATGACCAACCGACATACAACAACAACGCCGCACATTGCGATGCTTTCCAAAGCAACTACAATTATTTATTTCAGCGCGCTGCTCGACAGTTTGATTTGTATAAATTATTAACTAATACAGAGTCCCCATCGTCTGGTTTAGATTTATCTCTGCGTGAAGTAGTATTAGTGATTATTGCAGCCATCTTTTTCGTAATTAGTTTCGTTCTGGCAGTATGGTATTTTTCAGAAAAAACAGTTCCAGTAAATAAAAATTATTTAAATTACTAATTTAATGCTTCAATAAGTAACTTTTGATAGATGCTTTTATGTGAACCGTACCACCACTCTCCAAATGTACCTAAGAAGCTAAGTTTATACTCTATGGGTAAGTTTGTATACCTTCCGTCTATCGTATCGTTGTCTATCCATGCATAATCTCCGTAAAACTCACGAAGACTTATTAGGTATTTATATTCGTCTTTAAACCAGTAGATGCTTCTAACTTCGGGACCTCTTAGCTCTTTGCAAATAATAACCCCCGTGGTATAATGGGATTCATTTCCATAGAACATTTCTCCATAGAATGGTGACCTCAACCTTACAAAATCACCAATAGCATATTCATTTTTTTGTTCCATTATTTGATAACACTAGTATATATAAGATACTTATTTATAATAAAATCATGCTTAAATATATAATACTTCTATCTCTATTTTTATTTGCCTCAGGGGGTTATCATTGCAGAACGCCAACAGATTGCTCCATAAGTTGCTCAAATTATTCTCCTAGCCAACTCAGTAACATAGCGGGCACCGATTGGATCGCAGTCCCTTATGATACAGGTAGTTGTTACTTTCACAATACGAAGACAAGAGAAGATACAGGTTCTCTACCTGTAAGAAATTTAAGAATTAAATCGTTGAATTAGTGTTATGAAATTATATGCATTGTACATGCTCTCTGATCGTCAACGACAGCGACAAATAGAAGAAGTATTACCTACAATAGCTACATTTTTTTGTATTCTAATATTTATTTTACTAATCATACTATCACAGAATTTATAGTGTCACAAAAATTCTAAAAAAAATATATTTATAGACTAAAATATATATATTGCATACACAAAACAATATAATATATAAAAATATATATATCTAAAACAGTGGTTGGATTACAAAAACAATGGCGGGATCTGCATATTGTATAGGTCTTCACTCTTACAATACACGAAATGATCCAAGAAACTCTCAATGGAAAGACTGGCGAGAATACCAACAAAATGAACTTTATTACAATTTTCGTAGAGACATTTCATTGCGCACAATTAGGAATTTAACTAGGTCCTTCGGTCGTTTTGCTCTTTCAAATGTGCCGCTTGTTTTCGCTGCTGTTTCTCTCATTGGAAATTCTAATTCTGTCGGAAATTCTGTCGATCTCAAACGTATCGCTGCCATGAGTAGGCTGCGGAAAATTCAGAGGTGGTGGAAGGCAAAACTCAAGCTTAGGGTTCCAGTATTAACTCCACAAGAAGAAGTATATTTCAATCCAAATCTTTGGCGTTTAATATTAAGTTATACTAAGTGTCCTCGGTGCAAAAGATATCGTACAATCACAGCACCACATGCTATTTGGAATAACCAAATACATGTAAGCGGAGAACCATTGGTAGCTATAGTCGTCGCAAAGAAAGCAGTACAACTTGCAAAATGGTATTACGATCATAAAGGTGGTGAATGGATGTTTCAGTATGATATTGATTATGAGTACAAAAATAGACTCTTAGTTGGTCCATTAGACAAATGGAGACTTCATAAGCGTCCAAAAGTTGAGCGCTGCCAAAAATTTCAAGTGTGTTGTCGGTCGTGCGATCCAATGCGATTGATCAAAGAAGGGAAAAGAATATTGGATGCAGAAGCATTTCGGAAGGTTTCGGAGAGGGAGAGAAAGATCAATCTTAGAACTCGCCGATACAACAAAAATCGCAAAAGAAGAGCAGCTCCACGAAGTCGAAAAAGTAATTCTTTTCGCGGATTCTGGTCATCCTAGGAATAATAGTGTTCCCAAACAATATGTCGTTACAAAAAATGAGAAATGGGGTAGAATGGACGAATATCATACTAAAATATATTAATGATGATACATTAAGTGAACAGGAAAAACTGTTTGCAATTAAACTACTAGACAACTGTGATAGCATTGTGAATACAGAGGTAAAGGATGGAAATGAATACGAAGATATGTGGAGACAGTTAAATAAATATTGGAAATATTTGAGTACATTAAAAAAAACTAATTAAGTTACAATTATTTCACAGCAACCTTCGTGTTGTTCGTTGCATATTTTACACATCCTAAGTGTTAGGTCATGGATTTCATCACAATTTTTGCATACTACATTTTCTTCTTTAACCTGCAAACAATCTTTCTCACTACCCTCTTCTATTTCGCATTCTTCTAAATTTATTTCTACCATTTCTTCTTCCTTTGGAGAATGACGGCTCATATCTTTACAAAAATCTTCTGAATAATGTGGATTTCTATTGTTTTCTAAGTTGATAATATCTTTTTTTACTTGTAGAATATTGGACAATTCCTCTGTGAAATTTGGCATAATGGTATTTAGTTCGTCTTCGTAGACTTTAAATAAAAGTTGAACTTCTTGTAATTTTCTATCTGTTTCCATTTATTTAAAGTGTATTGTATGTATATACTATATTTCGATCGTTCTCTCTCTTTCGGAAAGAAATTCCATAAAATCTTTATGTATATCTGTTTCTACCACATTTCCAAGGAACATTCTTACCTTTGTTATATTGGGGAACAATTTGTCAAATACATGTTTTAAATAGCCAGATGATATCAGTTCCTGGACATGAATATTTGTATTCTTTGTTTCCATTCGCAAAATATGCAATAGTAAAATGATTCTAAATTGTATTGGCCATTGATTTTCATCCTCTTCTTCTTCTGTAAATACATTCTGAATCATTAATAATTGGTCAGCTGAAATAACATGCTTTTGAACATATTCAATATTCCTTTCATCTGGCTCTTTTAAATATCTATCTGCTACAAATTGAAACAGATCGCTAGAATAGAAGACAGTGCAATTTAAGATGGTCTTGCCATCAAACTGAAATACGCGACTATTAAAATTCTCGAATGTATCTAAACAGCAAAAAATATGGTTACCCCATGCAGTGAGCTCGTTCCTCATCAGGACCCTTGAACACGTTTTAAATGCGGGTTTGAAAAAACTAAAATAATCAGCAACTTTTATAATTTGTTTTCTAAATCCGCTGAGATATTTAACACAATAATCAATTCCCACTTCTAAATTTTTGTGTACAACTTTTAATTTTTTTAAGTTGAATATTTTTTTTAAGATGTCCCGTTTACGTTGCATAGTTGCTTGTAATTCTTTGTATTTACTAGGATCAAATTTTACCAATTTTACACATACTAACATGAGGGATTTCCAATTTATGTTCATCAATTCCGAATTGGGTACATGATGTATGATATGCGAAAACGATTTTACGTGACCCTTTGATATAGCACACCATAATAAATGTTCATACGGCGAACAATCTGATGAATATTTTTTTTGGAATGGATGCAACAGATTGCATTTGTCTGTCCGAGTATACAAACTTTCTAAATTATACTGTTTTGTCTCTCTTAAATTGTCTAAATAATTCAATAGATATTTCAAATGCATTGTACGACCATAATAAGCACAAAACGTTAATATGTCATTTGCATAATAAACCATTGAACCATCCTTGAATGCATGGCCTGTCTTGATGCTAACAACATCACCATGAAACAATAGCGTTGGGCTTAATTTCAATCGCAAGCAAAAAAGTTCGAGACGTTTGAAACATACATCAAAAAATTTGATATTATCGCAAAATTGCAATAAAAAATATACAGAAGAAGTCATGACATCCACAATATAAGTACTCAAAAAGTGGATACGTTGTGGTTCGTCTTTTGTCAATGAAACAAATTCAATTTTTGACTCTAATGTTGAATTGCTTAGATCAACAGTATTGAATAATTTCTTCATTTTCAGTGCAGTCAAATCATTGCAATACAATGTAGCGAAGCTTATTAAGTCCACTTTGGCATGTATAATCGTATTTTCACAATTAGACAATTGGCTTTTTACAACCCCATGCTGGATAGTCCATATGCGTTCGTAATGTAAATTGTCCTTTATTAAACAGAAATTTTCGTAATCTTCAACAATCCCCTTCAATGTTTTCAAGTTATAACTTTTGTCATTGATCAGGGTTTGCATAATAATCGTCTGTGCTTCCAGTATAAACCTACCTTCAATAATCCTCTTTTTTCCCTTTATTTTAGTATAATAATCATTATTATTACTCAGTAGATCCCTATAATCATAAAACCCAGGTATATCGTCGTTTAAAGTAAAATTATCATCAATGGGTAGTTGATCGATGAATGTATTCTCCATATACGGAAAATAAATTTTCATAGGCCATCCACGAAGTTTCGACATTGTATAGAATAAGTGTTGCCTCCATGTTAAAGAAGGCATATCTAAACATGTTACATTTTTAATTAAAAACGGGTTCACGTTATTCTGTACAAAAAAGGGGATACTGTAGCTTGAGGATGATAAGAATGTGAACGGTTCGCCTTTTTCTATGTTCATTAATATTTTCTCGTGATCATCGTGCAAGCTTTGAAAATGGTGCAAATTCACTACATTCATTTTGAACGTTTCCCATTTAAACAGACCCATGTGATGTAATTTAGTAACAACGCTAACCCATTTCTTCAATATTGGAAATGGGGCGCTATGTATTTTTTCAAAAAAGGCTCTATTTGTAGGGCTTAACATAAATTGTTTCATGAAATCATTTATCATAATATGTGAAAAAGATGACGTTTTCACAATATTGCTAACGTGTTGCCGAATATGCAAATAATCGAAATGTTTTTCGAAACTTTCTAGAAATAGTAATATAGATCTTGAAAGGCGGCATTTCGTTAATATTTCGATAACTCCATTGAATAATATATTAGCTCGATTTTCAGGATGATGCGGTATTGTACTCAAGTAATTTCTAGGGACAAGCTCGTTTAAGAAGTATAAACTCTGGTGTTTATAAGCCAACCCCATCGTCGTGTCAATATGAGTATGTATAATAATTTGATACATTAACTCATCAAGTTGTTTGTAAAAAGCTTCGTCTATAATGGTGTCTCCAGAAGGTTCATATTCTTGAATAGCTTCAGCAAATAAACTCCCCAAAAATAAATAATTATCCCGTAAACATGAATCTTTGCTTATTGCTCTTTTTTTCCATGATGTTATTATAATCACATCTCCTATATTAATACTGATATATTTATTTATAAAATATACAATGGAAGGCAACATGTTGGAGGAGCATAAATCTTTGCTATTAAAAATTCTAAAAATTTCCTTCCCCAGCTCGTCATGGCTGTCCATTTGTTGAGACCAATTTTTCCACCATACTAAGCCCAAATTAAGATCACCCGTTAATATACATACATATGAAAAAAACGAGGCTCCACCTAATATAAACAAATGTTCAAATCGCATGATATCAGCTATGTATGTATCTTTCCATTTTTCACTACTCAGGATTTTGTAAAAGGTTGATTGGTAATCATACCTGCCGAAATGTTTTTTGTAGTATTTCAACACATCAATTAATAGCCCCCTTATTCGTTGAATAATATTGATGTACCTACTCTGTTCACAAGTGAACATTAAATCGTCTGCGTCGGTCTTTATAAATTTGCCTATATGCTCATAATCGCACCCTTTACCATAAACTTTTATATATGCAACAAGTAGCTCGATTCTTTTCTCTAATACGACATCATCTATTATCACATCAAGATCACAAAATAAATTGATAATATTGTCCACTAAAAATGGATATTTAACAGCAGCGCTGCTAAGATTACGAGTCTCGATCCTATAATGCTGTGAAAAATAAAGAGAGTTCAGTAAATCTATGCTAGTATGCGGTGATAAGATATCATGCAAATCCTTGTATCCATAGTATTGAAATTTTGTATTAACATTTCGCAACAAATCAAACACAAATTTTAATTGTTTTTCGGATCCACCATTTCTACAAAGGATGGTTGTGTATGTACATGGTTGGTTTCGCCTTCTCCGTTTCACAAATGTGCCTGTTGGGAGTTGGGTTTGTGCAAACAAACTTAGTTTCACATCTATGTATTTATGACTTAACGTTTCAAACGAATCAATTAAAGTGGGTTTCATATCGAAATAATACATAAGGATTTTAGACGTTGATAAGAATTTGTCATCATCCCACAAGTTTGGTGTCGTAATCATATGATGAAATATACTTGATTGAATACTTGTTGTATTTGTAAAATGAAACATAGAAGATGCAAAATGTATATTCACATCTTTATCTAAGAAAATATCTTTTGTGTCGCAACTTCCTCCTTTTAGTTTCGATATAATCGTTTGGTAATTGTGATATTGTTTTTCAGCATATATTTGATGGAAATGCAATAACGCTTTGTGGTTGTCATCAGTCCCTGTAAATGTCTTATTCCTAAGACGAGTTGCGATGGTATTCTTGATTTTCTTATCCCATACAAACCCAACATCATAAAACCATTCAATACCTCCTTCCCACGATGCAATATAATCTTCTGGTTGTCCATATCGCTGTTGAAGGTGTTTCATCAAACCTGTACCAGGTATATAGGAATACATATTGATCATTTGAATTTTCCAATATCTATCCTTTAGTAAATATTCTTTTGACGAAATATTCAACATGAAAAAGGTTTGTATTAACTTATCAAATGGCCATTCAAAAAGAGCAATGACGAATTCATCTGCATTTGTGAGTGTCCATTTTTTGATGGTCGTTACAAATAACTCATTGTTCGAAGTTGTGTTTACAGTTTTTTCTGCAAAAAACAATTTTTGTGTATACTCTATTCTTTTTTTTGCATCGTCGCAAAAATGCAACACAAAGTGAATAGGATAAAACCTGTAATCTGTTACTTGTATCATCCTATCATGATTCAAAATGTCATCCTCTATATCATATTTCAATAAAATACACAAAATTAATGGTGTAATTTTCATTTTTTTTGTCCGTAATTTTTCATTCAATTTATTTTTGATGTAAAAACTAACATCTAAATCATTTATAATTACATCAAATAAATGTAAAGCAGGACGATGTACACTGCCTTTCGAACTAAAATATGACATCCATTTTTGTGCGATTGTTTCTTTATCTAACAAGTCATGGCAAGCTTTCTTGTTCATAATACACCGATAAAGTTGGTTGAATGTATAATTCAATTGAAATATTTTAACATTACCACGCATCTTCATAATGAAATTGTTCTTCATCGCAGGGGGCACCGAGTTTATGATGTCATGAAATTCTAACAATTTATCACTTTGTAATAGTGGATAACACATAGCATGCAATTCGTCAATGTTATCAATGACAACATCCTTTTTTTTAAAAGATTGAAAAACCTTGTCTAAATCTTCTTTAAATTCCTTCACTTCCTTGATCTTTTTTGACATAGTAATTTTTCTACTCCCTTCTTTCGCATCTTTCATCTTTTTCGGGCGTTTACCATTGCTTAACCTTACTTGATTTTGTACATAATTCGTGGATGGAATGGTATACAACCCGATCTTCACATTGCGCAAAGCATATGACTCTTCCTGAACCAATATGTGACGATTCATAACTTCCATGGTAGTCCTGAATGCAACTCTCCTATTACCAGCATTGGTATGGTGCAATGTAATAGCATTTTCTGTGCAAACTATTTCTTCACCCGTGTCATTGCATATTGCTACAATTGCACTTCCATCTGCACTTAGTAGTTTTTCTTTTACAGTAGCTTTCCTTACAATTCTCTCTAAATCATGCAAGTATTCATCATTCAAATGTTGGTTAATTAGAATATTCGACAACGTTCTGCTAGCGCTAGAACCCGAAAACATTAAAATGTGATACGTTCTATCAAACAATCGTAATTGCATCCCGCATTTTCTAACAACAACTCTGAAATCTGCTTTTTTATCATCATCCAAATTTGGATCATAAGCAAGAGTAAATTCGATGGAATATATCTCATCATCTGCTTCGAACTGGCAAATTATCGCGATGTCATTTCGAGATACAACTGGTCTATTGTATGAAAATGTCCTATGAATTTCAACTAACTCGTCGAACGTTTTGTCATCCCACATAAGATGTCCTAATGTTTGATATATTAATTCGTTTTCAAAACGTTCAAAATTATACAAACGTGTAGGAACTCGAGATGCATTTTCTGTACCAATAAAATGAACACCATTGGAACATCTGCGCGATTTATTATAAGGAAATATGTCACCAATACTGTTCGTTTGATGACGATACTCTCCATCTTGTATAAAATTTTTTACATGTGCATTTGTCATGATAATTGTATTCATAAAAAAAGCATCGTATTCGTCTATCTGAATAACAACATGATCACCTTCACTCAACTCCTCAAACTCATCTGCTGTCATGTCGTGTGCCATATCTGCACTTTCTACTTTGCATGGTTCTTTGTTCACATCTATAATCTTTTGTACAACATCCTTTTCATAAAATGTTGTGTAATCGTATTTATTCTGTGCAATATATTGCACAAATACTGGTTCTTGTATAATTTCGTGATGTGGTGGTTGAGTGATAACACTCATCAAATTCATGAATTTTTCACCCATTAATGAAGGAAATTCCCTCAGTAGTAATATTTTTTGTTTCTGTTCTATAAAATTAAACCAAAAGGAAATACAATAGTCGCATAATTCAAACTTTTTTTTTTCGTATGCATATTCGAAAAATGTCGTATCCTCAGCGATTTCATTAATAATTCGTAAAAAATGAAACTTTTTTTTTTCAGAAAACTTTGCTTTAGAAAAGGTTTTGTTGCCATTAATAAATGTTAAAAGTTCATGTCTATGATTTTGATTTTTGATGGGCATAATTTTTTTTAAATATTTGTCAACACTAATTGTACAAATTTGAGCTCGATTTTATGTTATTTCTTGTCAGTTGTAAATCATATATATACACAAAAGCATAATTGTAAGTTGGATAAACATAGCACATACTAATTGTAATATATCAGTAGCACTTGTAATTAAATAAATACCTAACAAATTTAATAACACTTCTTCTAAATAATAGTGTTGTTTCATAAATAGTATATAATAGTGAACATTATCGTTATATAATAGAAGAAAAATGAGCGCTTTAGCAGGTACAATGTTAAAGGACCAAACATCGATCATTAGCGGCGCTACGGTCTTAAGGATGCATTATCTTTACTTTGGTGATCAACAATGTGTGATGTGCCGCGGACTCCTTCTTAATAAAGTTTTCGAGAATGGTATTGCCCTATGCTCAGGACCTGATAAAAAGAGTTGTAAAGAGTTGAAGATGACTAACAGTGATATGGATAATGTTTGGATACCGTTTGCGAAGGATATTGTAGATATTGTGATGATATTAGGCGTTGTTCCTGTAAGATTTGATAAGGGAAGACCGTACATTCCAAGGGCAGGAACGTATGACATTCATGTAAAGACAACAAGCATTGGTACAACTTTTTATGAGTTGCATGATAAAGATAATCCTATTGACCCTGTTCCAAATAGTTTTGTGTTTAATGGATATGGATATGATCCTCGAATGAATGGCTCTTTAATAAGTATAATTAAAACATTAGAACCTACCATGCAATTTGTACATCGAATGTCGGATGCAGCATTGATGGCAGAAGAAACATCGTGCAATCCTCCCATAATTGTTGAAAGGAAAGAGAAAGGTACAGATGCACGCGAAGGGTTAGAATTCGATTTTTACATGGATGCTGACACATTAAAATCTAGTTTAAATTCACAATATCAACGAGATGAAAAGGCGGTTAAACAGTTACAGAACCAACGACTTTTATTTGCAGCTGCAATAAACGGGAATGAATCTAGCAAAAAAAATACAACTGCTGCATTGGATAATGTGGTTCCTCTTCCAAATGAATACCACGTTGGAAGTGTGATAGAACCTAGCGGTCGAAACGACTATGTGATGATATGTAGAATGGCATCTGAAACTATCTGCTCTACACTCGGAGTCCCACGTAGTATGTTAATCTCAGACAACGTAGTTCGCGGTGATATCGAAGGGAGTCACGACGTGTTTAAACAGTCATGTTTGAAGTGGAAACGTATAGTTTCAAACATTCTCACTCTTGTTTATCGTCACGTTAATAAATCAGAAGAGGCGGAGAGACTAGCAAAACTTAGCAAGAAGAGAAAGTTAAAAGACATCAGTAAACTTGCCAACTCAGAAATGGCAGAGATAATTGTCCCAGTAACACCATACATTTCTAATGAAGAATTGAAAGACATGTATTTGTATCAAATTATTGATTGGAAAACATATCGTGAGTATGTGTTGCGTAATGCTAGTTTACCGATGGATTCACAAAAATTTGGTTTTAAAGATCCATGGTCGAAGGAAGACAAGAAGGAGTTGTTGGGGATTGCGCAGAAACCTGATCCGTTATCACAGGCTGGTGGTTCAAGTAGTGGAAAAGGAAAAATGAAAGCGGGTGATAAGAGTAATAATAAAAAAATAGCTAAAAATAAATAATATAATTTATTTGCAAAATAATCTGTTATCGTGTTTCTCTGCAACATGGTAATCAAGGGAATACACAACGTGGTTTCCTGATGGTTGTTGCAACAAACTCAAATACATTGTACCATTTTCTGGATTCAAATTGCTGTCTGATTCTAAGTTGATTCTTAATTTTTTCAAGTTGTAATTGTCTGGTTCACTCTCTAATGCCTCTCTCAATTGTGATGGCGTGCACATTAAACATGTGTTTGAAGCAGAAAAACCTGGTCGTATAAACGATGCTTTTAAAACCAATGCATTATCTTCTAATACTTGACATAAACTTTCTACACTGGAACGAGATGTGAATTGTTGACGTTGTTTGTATTGGTTCTCCTTTGCAATTGTTTTTAGAATGGTATTTTTTGATTCAAATAAACATGGTTCTGATTGTGCTAATTTAGTACATAGTTCTTTTTGTTCAGTATGTTCATTGTGATCATACAATTGTGTGCTTGTTGGTTTAGGAACAGCGCACAATTGTACCATAGTTTCACTAGCTGAATACCCTGTAGGATATTCTTTTTTGTTGTTTTGTAATGGAATGTTATTTACCGTTTTGCTTGATTCTTGTTTTATAAAACTCATTTTTTGTTGTTGTTGTAACAGCTGCCTGTAGCATTTATAGTATCGATTTTTTAATTATTAAAAAAATCACGTACATGAACCAAAATTATTTCTATTGTAGTTTTCAAAACATTGACATATACCTATTTCTGAAGATAATTCTTCTATAGTCTTTACATTATTATCGCCAACTTGAAATTGGTATAATTCATATGAATCTGAAGGATCATTATTATTCCAATGTTCAAATCTTTTCTGTGTCATGCACACACCATGCCCTCCGCATGCTTCTGAAAATCCGTTCCCAAAAGCACCAGGACAGGGCACACATGCTAATCCAATGTTGAAAAAATTATTATTGGCACATACTGAGCAACTTTCACCCACATATCCCCCAGACGCATAACTTAGTCTACACGAACATGTTCCATCGTTGTTACATACTCCTCCAGCATTTTTCATGTTACAAGCTCTTGTAAAGGCTCCTCCAGGACAAACACTGCACTCCCCATTAGAGCGGTAATATCCAAACGCACAGCTAGTACAAACTCCATTATCCGAGAAACATGAACATGCATCTTCGCCAGTAGAAGGTATCCATCCTTCGTCACAAACGCAACTAATACCTACAAATTGTTCAAATATATCATCTATAGTTCTTTCGTAATTTTCAGTTATATATCCATTTCCGTTACATACACTCTCTGTGTTTTCTAAATCATAACCCAACCCTTTTACACATATTGGTCCATAAAATCCTTCTTCACAAACACATTCTCCATTTGCATCCAGTCCTAGGACACTCGTGCCTGCATAATCAAAAGTACCATCTTCATCTTCTTTTAGGAAGTGATTGCATACGCCATGTCCGTTGCAATTCAAAGAGCCAGGACAAGGTGCGCATGTTTCCCCGTATTGTAAAAATGAATTGTATGAACCTACTCGTGGATCAGTCGATGGACGAAAGTATTTTTCTTTGCACACATTACACCCTATAACAGGACTATTGTAGTTTTCATCCTCTAAATATCCTTCTAAACAATCTTGACAATCTGTGGCAGGATCTCTGCCTGTAATACATTTTGTGCAGCTATACCTGAGTGAATATCCTTGATTACACGCGGTGCAATTGGTATCATAGTTGTAGTTATTTACACAACTATCACAAAACTCGCCTTGAAACAGTGTATCACATGCACATCCTACAGAAGTACATGCTCCATGACCTGAACAAAGTGCTCCGTTGCTACCGAAGCATGAACCGTCGCATGAATCCCCATAATACCCATACAAGCAGCTACATTGTTGGACATTTATGGGTAGAATAATGATTACAACTATTACATAAGCAAGGACAGATACGATGGATACACCGATAAATAAATACTGTCCGATAACATTCTTTTGGAAACTATTTTCGAAGTATAGCCCAGCAGCAATTCCTGCTACAATCAAACAGACAAGGGTTATTGTCAAAGAAAACATATTGGGTTGCAAAATATCTCTGTAGAATGTCAATGTGTTCGTCTCTGTAAACGTTGGGCCAAATATCGTTATCCACATAGATATTATATGTGGAACCAATACACCTTTATTATTTTTAGCGATATTTATGTATAGAACGGACGAAAAAAATATACACAAGTACCATATAATAATATATTGTAACATATTAATTGTTACTACAAATAGTGTATATATAGAATATAGTGTTTCTAGCAAATCGAATATGAGTTCACGTAAACGAAGTGGTTCTGAAGACATCCCAGCAATGGTTCAAGAACTATTAAAAGAATTGCCGAAAGAAAGTCAGACAATTTTGACAGTTGACGACGACTTTCCCAACACATCAAAGAACCAGATTGTTGCTGAAGAGAAATTTTTAAACAACAAAAATACACAAAAGAGTTTAGAAGACAGTCAGAATTGTTTTGATTATGTGTTTTTACGAAAATTATTGCAACAAACTCCTCTTGATTGTCTGCATATCAATCGAAAGCACAACGAAATAAAAAAACGTGTGGTGGTTGAGGTATCTCACAGGTCTTATGAAGAAGATTTCTTACGAGAACCAAAAAGTTCCGAGAGAGCATGTTGCAAATCAGAAAATTGCGAAGGTTTACGTGTGACCAAAGATAAGAAAGATGGATTTATTTTAAGAGAATATCTACTTCCTTCCCAATACAAAAAATACCTACAAACGAATGAATTGCCAGACTTGCCTGGGTTATGTTTGTTGTGTCGCAGAGCAGCTGTTACAAGGATGTATGTAAACTACAAAAGTGACAAGGATAATACAGGTGCTTTGATATCAGACATCCGCAACTACGCTTCAATTGCAGGTGAATATTGCCTCGACCAATGTCTTTTACCAAACAGCCAATTAATGACTGGTATCTTTGATCCTGTCGTGGTCCACATTCGCAAGTGGTTGGTGCCCCAACGTGTGAACGGTATTCGTTATTACAAACAGGAGGGATATAGATATCCTGAAAATGGATTAAACATGCCTTTTTTGGAATAGCGGCTTGCGATCGTCATGTCAGTTCGTAAGTCGCGATAAATGGTTTAAAGAAAAACTAAAGACATATTTTTCAGGTACGCCGTATAGTCGAGTTTTTGATCCACCATGGACGTACAATGGTATCGTAGAGAAACCTGTTTGGAAACCACTGAACTGCAAATGTAAAAATTATGCTGTTTGTGTAAATGTGTGGATTGAATTGACCGAAAACGTAGATTCGGAGTTCATTCAAATGTGCCTTTATAAATTCATAGATATGCATTTGCACAACATACAACAAATAGATAATTGCGGAAATTTTAGTTATGTTGAAATAGAGGAAAACACAATAACCGATTCTTACATGCCAAAGGTAATCATGGATGTCTTACCACCATGCAAACCACAAAAAGATAAAGAAAAAATTCTTCACACACTTTCTAAGGCTCTACCCCAAAGGTGCCAGATCAGGAACCTCAAGGACATTATTATCAACTATGTGAGTGAAGATGATGTATTTTTTGAATTCTTATTGGAAGTGATTAAACAATCATTGTTTGGTACTTATGAGCACTGTGGGACTCGGTTGAATTTTCAGGGCAGAAATATTCTATACAAGAGTTTTATAACTCAAATGAGTGTAAAACCTTTTTTTTGTAAATGGTTTCGGAATGGAGAAAATCATCAAGTTTTGATTTTTTTCTGTCTGAAAGAATTTTTAATTCATACAGTCCGTCAAATTAACCCTATGTTTGAAATAGTAGATGAGATGTACGGGTGGTCCAAATTCGATAAACAAGTTTGTACCTTTATGGATAAAATCAGAAAAATGTTGAATGTGATTGCTTTGAGAGAATATACCTTTCTGAATAGGAGTGATTGGATTAGTAGTGTGGAACTCGTGTTGGTTTCGGCTGCAAAAGCGCATATTAAACTTTTTCGCACAACACCTCAGTTGACGTACTATGCGAAGGTACATTCACAGTTAACTAAATATTTTGTACAGCTGAAAATATTTAAAGTGTATGACATTATCACGCGTGATATTACTTTTTTTATATGGAATGTAATCAAACGTTTGCACAACTATGAAAATATATTTAAAATAATGCATTTGTTTAATATACCAGATGATATAGTACATTTATTGGGAGATAAAACGTTTGGACCAGAACATTTTTCAAAATATGATCATAGGGTATTAAAATTTGTTATCGAATTTTGTAGAATTGTAACACTGCGAAAAAATATTGGCATATACGTTTTGCCGCAGCACATTTACGATAAACAGGTAGCAGCGATGAAACAAAGAGAAAATTTGACAGAATTGAACCCCGTAGATTCGTCTATTTTGGGGATAAATTATATTTGTTTCATATGCAATGATATCAAGATGTTCTTGATGAAAACTAATTGCAATTCGTCTAGACACTCTAATAAACTCGCAAAAGGAAGTTTGAGAGTCATAGTTGACAATGGTTGTTCACATGGAAATTTAGAGTATGTATGTGGAAGACGAACGGAACGCCATCAAAGACATGGAAAACGAAAATGGAAAGACGACAACAAAATCGCCGAGAGAAAATTGAGCAAAGAAAAACAAAGGGAAGCTATAGCACATCGATGTGTAGAGACACCTTTACAAGAAATTAGTATGCTAGGTCATTGCCTCCTGTACCACAATAAACTGATTCATATATGCACCAATTGCGGGAACACATGCTTGATAAACAATCAAAGTTTTAAATACGACGTTAATTTGAACTGTTCCATGTGTATACAGACGATGAAAAAAACATGCGAAAAGTGTTCGAACGTGGTACAATGCAATGAAATATTAGCATTGGATACAAAAAAAACGATGTTTAGGATAGCACATATATGTCAAAGCTGCACATCAGTATACGCTCAAGTGCAACCAATCAAAATATGAGTAAAAAAAATTTAGACGCACCTGGAGTGCCCTCGAATGTTGTATTGATTTCTATTGTTGCCCTTGAACAAAAATTAATCAACAAACAAATGGACAAGGGAGAAGTCGATACTTTAAAATTGTGGTTGCAGCACAATTGGGTCAAATTGGATGATTTAGAAGAAGAACAACCTATTTATGCAAAACCATACAGCAGATTTGATTATAAATATATGATGAACGGTAGTCAAGATAATGTAGATAAGTTATTATTAAATACGAAGGACAATATAAAAATTGATGCATACTTGACATCGAACGCTACTTATAGTGCTTGTAAAAATTAATTTATAAAGATTGGCATTTTGCTGTCATTATTTTATATCGTTTCTTTACTCTAACAGGTGAATAACATGTAAGTTGACTTGCTAGTGCAATAAGTATACCTTTTCGTAGTCTATTTTTAGGGCCTCTAGAATGCTTCTTCCAATTTGTTTCTATTTTCTTTGCAAACGCAACCCTCCTTTTATCAATTTGAATAACTAACAATAAATTTTTTTTATTAACATCTAGTTTATTAACTAAAGAAATACAAGTTTGTATACGTAAAGAATTTTTATATTCATTCAAACAAATATATATATATTCAGACATGGCCGTACATAATCCACACGGTGAATATATATGGGATATTTACGATGATCTTCTTGTTTCAGATTTATTCCAACATAATATGAGAATAAATGGTTATTACACAAAATTTCAAGCGTATGTAATTACGTGTAAAAACGACCGCACAAACCAGCTGAAGGATAAACAGTGCACAACGTGCAGTGCGACATATCGCCAATGTAATCCTAGGTCGAAAGACAATAGATGTTACAATTGGTGTTCAATTGACAACCACTGTGTAAACCATAACGACATAAAAAGAATTGACCCGTTTACCAAATGTCAAAAAAAAGGGTGCGTAGGTCACTTGACCGAAGTATCTCGTACATTAAAAAAAAGTACAGCAAAAACGTACTGGGGAGTATTAGCACCGATCATCAGCGCTCATCCTTTATTTAACGAATGGGTAATAGAGGATTTGATATCGAAAAATATGGTTGGATTTATCAAAAGGTGTCAAAAATTCTACGGCACCGTAAAAAATGCCCATGATATTAACAACCCTTCTCAAAAGCGGGAGAATATGATTAAACCTAGTTTAACACGATTCATCGAATGGTTGAGGAAAGAAGTTGGTTATGATCGGATTTCAGAGGATAGAACGGACGTTGAAACCACGCATTGCTCCAATTGTCGTTGCGGTCATCCTGAATGTTTTCAACTGGGAAAATACTCCTGTCATAAAAAAATAACACGCGTGAAAATTATTGACGGAGATATCAAAATTTATCATCAGGAAGTCTGCAAACACGGTGCTTTTCGCTGCTCTTGCTGTCAACAATATTATGCCGTATGTCAATATCGACACTGGTTAACACGAAACGAAGGTTACTCGATGCGCAGTTGCATGTGCAACCACTGCGAAGTAAAGAAAACATTATCAAGAAAAGCTTACCACAAACCAAATGTTCAAGAACAAGTAAGATATTTAGAGTTGCAACCGTCGCCGAAAGCAGGAGCATCTGACGTGGAAAAAAAAGTAATACAATCAAAAGAATTTATTGAATTGCATAGTTTATATATGAATAAACAAATTGACCGCGAAGAATATAAAAAAAGGAAGAAATTATTGCACGCGCCGATGCAAACGAAAGAAAATGAAAAAAAATTCGAAAAAGATCAAAAGGAACAAGAGATTGAAGCAGCGAAAAAAATACATGCATTGGCGAAACAAGGGGTTATTTACGAACCTTACTTAACTATTCATCAAACGTGGACAAAAATGAAGAAGGATATACCTAAGTTGAAAAGAAAATATTCTAATATTGTTGATATCGGTAAGCTTAAAGCTTGTATACAGAACACTGTCAATGTCTTAAACGATGTGAATGGGTCCAGTGAAAAAAACAAAGAAGAGTGCAAGAGGGTTACGAAAACAATTGTATCGCACAATTGGGGTTGCGACAAAAAATTGGTCGATGTGGACCTGGATGGCGATTATCAAGGACAAGCAGTTGCTGTAAGGTTGAAGAAACGGAGAGTTGTAAAATTATTGGATGGGTTGGTTTAATAACAAAGGGAGTGATTATATACAGAGGGTTAAAGTGTTTAAAATGGATATTTTAAATTCACAAATAGTGCTTATATTATTTTCTTTAACTCTGTTTGCAATTGACCAACAATATGTTGTGTTAATCTACATGTCTACCATAATATCATGTATTCTGAAATTAATTGACAAATATATGAAACAAACAAATTGCGACTATCACTTCGATATTTTCTTTTTGTTCAATTCATCTTGTTTGCATTATTATCCTTTTAAACAAGACATAAATGCCGTGCTTATCACTTATGCTTCATTTTTCATTGCTAGTATATGGATGTTTAGCATCGTTGAATTTTATGCATACGAAATTAATGTGGAATCGCGTGAATTTATCTTTTTGCACGTTACAGCTCCATTGTTTTTACTTACTGTTTTTATGGCATGGTGGGATGGTAACAGAAATGACTTGGGCTTCATTGCGGTTAGTCATATCGTAAAGTTCCTGTACATCCTTCATTTATATTACTACAGAAAATCGTCTGGTTTTTACAACGACTTTTTGGTACAATTAGGTGGAGGAGAACATGTATTACAAAAAAATATAGCATATCATATGGTTAATTACCAGATAAAAATTGTCGCGTTATCATTCATTATTTGCCCTTTGTTTCTAACAAATGTACCTATTATTGTATTAATAATAATGTTTGGTTTTGCAACCACGAGTATGTGGTTGTATGTTGCATTAAAAGATGCATATTTTGTTTATAAAACTCGCGAAAATACAACAATGGAAGAGGAAGAAATACTACGCTCAGAAATCGATGCCAAAATATAAAATAGTGTTTACAAAACAAGAAAAAGAAATTGCTATTTTTTTAACAACATTACGTAAAAATGTTGTTTCGGCAAAACGTCACGACCACCGCAACAAGCCCAAATGGATCAGACGAAGTGCCAGACTCTACCGAAAACGACGGGATGCGCAGCGAATTAACGAGGATAGCTAACCATATAAAAACTGCATTAGGTTGCATGTATGGCAGGGAAGCATTTTACAAGCGAGCATTAGCTGCTGAGTTAACAATGATGCAGTGGGATGTCAGCGTAGAAGCATCTATGCCTGTTGTGTATACTACATTACAAGGGAATATGGTATCAGTTGGTAATATTTTTATTGATATTATAGCAGAGCATCAGCACCACGGTAAATTTTTTATAGAATTAAAGAATGTAAAAAATATTACTAGCAAGCATATACAACAGGCTAAATTTTATGCGAGGTCCTTAGGGATAAATGGGTACGTGTTGAATTTCACCACTGAAAACCACACAATAGAAATACAACATATTGAAAATTAAATAGCACTACATAGCATTAGGAATATTGTTTACAAAATTTCCCGCCAAATATAATATTTAAAATGAATACAAATTATCGTGATGTTGTGATTAGGGTTAATTCAAATTTCAAAGCTCTGTCGGCCGCTCATTTTCACAATGCTCTGTACTACCTACATCAATTTTATTTTCTATTTTGTTTTCTACATCAATCTCCTCTTCTTTAAATGAATCACATATACTATAATTATTAATTTCTTGCATACATTCCCAACGATATATAGCAAACTTCATAGATTCATTTAAAGAAGACATACATAAAACTCTACGAAACTCATAATCCCATCTATTTTTTTCAGTGTGGAAATAATAATTATTATTACATATACTACATTTAAATCGATTGTTGTTTATCCATTGTTTGAAACAATCATAGTGTCCGAAGAAATTATCGCAATTACAAGTGAAAGGTTTTATTAGTAAACCTTCGTTGCTTAAACAAAAGTAACACTTGTAGCCGTTCCGTCTAAATTTGACGAAGGCTGATATTTCAGACGCGGGATTACTTACAGGAGACGTTTTTTGGTTTTCATTTGCCAACCGCTGTACAGGAGAATTTTCATTGCTGGGAACATAACCAGTATCATAATCTAGCGCAATACGAAGGGGAGATATTTGACGGACCAGTAGACAACCCATTTATTAGAAATATTACTATTTATATATGGAAAATTTATTTAAACATACCCTTTGGAAAAGGTGCCACAATATACTAAGACTCTTTAACGAAGAGAACATTGTCGGCAGGGAACACTTCGTCAACGTGTATGAATTCTTTCGTTTAGGTGGCACGGATAGGTACAAATTCATTGACAAGGGCAGTGACGCGAGAATGAATATACTGAAGCAATCGTTTATCCATATTGGGCAAGAATGGGAACCAAAAAACGTAATTCAAGAATTTTGTACGGATTTAATGTTTGTAAACAGGGACTCACAACAGCATATTCAAAGGTTGCACCGTATAATTAATTTCGGGAATATTTCCATTCCTATCAAACAGAAATTACATTCGGCATTTCCAGTGTTAAAGGAGATCAAACCAAGGGCAATTGAACATGTGCACAAGGCATCTGATATCACAGAAAAATTTACAAAAAATGATCTTGTGGACAGATTACAAGAAGGTTTAAAATTGGATGGGGATAAATTTCTTCAATATTACCGTGATTATTTTCCACAAATCGAGCAACTCATGGAAATTGAAGTTGACAAGGAACATTTCGTTCGGCGCACAGAATTTATGATCGACCATTTACACGAACAATCGTTCAACATACAAAATTTCTGTTCTGTGTGGTTATTTCGAGATCCAGAAAAAAAACACCCGACGGAAAATGAACTAGACGCAAGATTGAAAAAAATCTGGAGCGACCTTCGTTATACGAATTAAACCTCGCTTATTTTCCTTTTTAAATTATTCACCAAAGAGTATTGTTGCTTAAACGAAGGTGTTAATTGGAGAAGCATTTCGATTTTAAACGCCAACGATACATCCATGATCAACGTTTCATTTTCAGTTTCTAACTCAACAAATTTAAATCGTTTGTTGTCAGGGTCTCTCTTGTGAGCCTCTAAAATTTTCATAAATAATTCTTTACAACGTTCGATCGTACATATTTTTTTTTTATTTATACTTTTTACGATCGTAAGTTTTCTCAAGTTGTAACCTTGCTCAATGAGTGAACAAGGTATATGATAACTGCTGATAACCACTGCCTTCTTTGATCCATGTGTATTTGTAAAAAAATTGATGACATTTGGGTCAATATCTTCTGGAACTTCTTCCATATGATTTTTTGTCAACTGGGTAAATATCACGCCACCACAACTGAAGCAAGGTATCGGTTCGATGCTAGGCATTACATGTTTGACTGTATCCAACAGAGTTTTCAATATAAATGAAATGGTCTTTCTTTTAATTTTTGAATAAACTCTAACAAAACATGTGTTTGGATCTAACAATAACAAGACATTCAAACAATAGAACTGTACTTTTTGATGTTGAAAAGGCAAACTGACGTTGCCTGATCTATCAATATCAAATTCCCATCTCTGATCTCCTATCGATAAAATAATATCACCCTTTTTTACTTTATTTCTAAAACAATTTTCTTCATGTACATCTGATACTAAAACACCTTTTATATTCTCATCCTTTAACTTTGTTTGAGCATAAGCATCTATTAATTTTTTTGTTCGAATACCTAAACTAGGTGGATAAATTACCAAATCTTTTCCATTCCAATAATATTGTAACATTTTTGTAATATGATGGAATTCGATAGCCAAAGTAATACCTTCTGATTCCTCGAACGAAGCAGCATTAATACCGATACAAATGCCATTAGCATCGAATAGAGGACCACCTGAATTACCCGAGTTGATGGATCCGTTTATTTGTAAATAATGTTCATGTTTACCACTAATACAACCTGTGGAAATATGCGCATCGTTGGAATCTAGCGGGTAACCGATGGCTAAAACATCTTTTGCCAATTCTTGATTTGTGTTCACAGGATCGCTGCACATTTTTATAAATGGTATGCTTTTAAAAACTTCGGAAAACGTTTGTCCTAATTCTTTTTCTAGGTGCACATTATTCTCAGCCCTTACCTCAATAACAGCAAAGTCGAGCGCTCTACATGCTAATATCACCTCGCCCCATAGAATAGTGTCTCCTAAATGAGGGAAGCTTATCGTGATCCGTTTCGTGCTACTACCCTCCACAACGTGTGCATTTGTCAAACAGTACTTGTGATGTGCACATTCTCTAGGCAAGTATATACTAGAGTGTCTGATAAAAAAACCCGAGCCTGTTACCTGCTCATTCATTTCATTACTTAGATTAAACGGTTCATTTGGGTCTACCTCATTGTTTAAACACGTTAATTTACCAACACCGCGTTTAAAATTTTTGCTTACTTTTAAAATACGATCCTTTTGAGACATGAATAAATCTGGTTTATTTATGGATACTTTAATCCACAGAGAGCAACATAATATACTTACTGAAACTGATCGAAAAAAAATACACCAAACTTTATCCTTATATTCACAAAAGGTTGACGTAGGCGTCGCTAAGGCACCTAAAAAGGAGCTAGAAGTTCCTTTAATTAGCTGTATACAACTCCGCGACGAATTTAATTGGTTTAATTACCCCGAACCGATGGATGAAGTTCCCTATTTGTTATTGTTCCGAATCCATCTGTTTCCATTTATACACCACAAAACACCAATGGAGTTAAAAATAATTCAAGAAAAATGTCTCATGTCGGGACTGACAAATTTTGTATTGAAAGAGGTAAACGCACGTTGTTTAAGATTTTCAGGTACTATTGACAAAGGGGGTGGTATAAGATGCATAATATTATACCTAGAAAAAAACGATGAAAAAACGTTTTATATCAACAAGTGTATATTTAAAGCATCTGTGTTATAAATAAAATGGATGTAGAAAAAGCAATGAAACCTGCAAAACAGGAATGTCCAATTTGTTTTTATGTACACACATTAGAAGTGCAATGCGATGAGTGCAATTGGAAATGTTGCGATATATGTGCAACAAAATGGGCGAAAGAGCATAACACTTGCATGATATGTAAAAAAGAATTATTTGAACAAGAAGTAACCATAGATGGTATGTCTATAACATATAACCCAAGAAGACAAATGTTAAAATGTGTTCTACAATTTTTAGATACTTTCTCTGCACTAGCCATATTTTGTTTAGGGATAAATTTCATAGTATTACCTGAAGAAATAGGTTCCATAGAAATGGTAGATATCTTTATGGTATCCGTCATCGCAATATTATTGGTGTTATTGATAAGATTTACATGTAAACATGTGGCAACAGCATTGTGTATTCCTTCCGCCACCGATTATGATCGATTTGAAAATTCAGACAGTGACTGATTTCACCGAATGCGTCAGTATGCGCGATTCTTTAAATTTTTGACGTATTATACATACATATCTCAAAAATGCAATATATGAACATAAACAACCTAGTACCACTGAACTAAAAATCATAACTATGTAAAAAAATAATAGTTGCAAATCTCTCTCTAACTCATGACTAACGTATGTAGTGTTATCCCTCGTATCGATATAAACAACCTCTATTTCAACCATTTTAATAACAACCTCGATCATTATATAAGTTTTAAAAATCTAGATCCATATCGAAACACTGGTCTTCATCATCTACTCCAACACCTGCCTTTGAGTATTCGCCCACGCGTTTTTCAAAAAAATTCGTTTTTCCTTCTAAACTTATAAGTGTCATCCATTCAAATGGATTTTGTACATTGTAATATTTAGGCACATTTAAACAGTGCAAGAGTCTATCTGCACAAAAATATATATATTGCTTCATCAAATCACAATTCATACCTATAAGAGCTACTGGCAATGAAGATTCGATGAATTCGCATTCAATATCAACTGCTTCTTTAATAATTTTTATCACAACTTTGTTTGGTAATTTATTTACTAAATATTTATTGTAAAGTAAACAAGCAAAATCACAATGCAAACCTTCATCGCGTGATATTAATTCATTAGAAAAGCAAAGACCAGGCATCTTCCCACGTTTCTTGAGCCAGAAAATAGAACAAAAACTGCCAGAGAAAAAGATTCCTTCGCATGCAGCAAATGCAATCAACCGTTCTGCAAATGATGAAATATGGCTCCTTGTATATTTAAAACACCATTCTGCCTTTTTCTTGATACAAGGATCTGTTTCAATGGAATTGAACAAATTATTCCTCTCCCTTACATCCTTCACATATGCCATGATTAATTGAGAATACGTTTCACTATGGATATTCTCTATAGCAATTTGGAAGCCATAAAAGCATCTACATTCTTGCCACTGCACCTCTTGACCAAAATTCGACAACAAATTTTCGTTCACGATGCCATCACTTACACTAAAGAAAGACAACACCTTTTTTATAAAAAAACGTTCGTTATCTGAAAGATTTATCCAGTCACGCATATCTTGTGATAAGTCTATTTCTTCCGTAGTCCAGAAAGAAGCTTCGGCTTTCTTGTACATTTTCCAAATATCATTGTATTGAATTGGAAATAATGCATAGCGCTTATTCTCCTCACTTAACAGTGGTTCAGGAGACACTTCTTCCTTCAACTTATATTTGCTTTTCGAACTTTTAAAAGATCGGATAGAACTGAGTGGTGGCAGCGAATTTTGAATTTTTTTTCCTAACGACATGGCTTGAAACACTATAAAATTTCAACATATACAATTTTTTTTAAATTTGTAGTCTACATATCCATTTTATAGCATGGGGTTACTATCGTTATTTTTACTACACCACACCACAAAATAATTTTTTATTGTCTTTTATGTCACCGCTATTCTTCATAGTAATTAATCCCACATAACTAACGAGTAAACATACAGTCGAAATGTAAAATCCACCCCCTCCATATAACATGCTAACACCAGCAATGCTAAGTAACCATACCTCTTTATTGTTGCTCTTTTCATACAAAATGGATAATAAAACACTATAAACAACATTTGGAAAGATATGGAATAAAAAGCTTACTATACTAAAACTGGACGAGTATTTGATAATAAAGAAATATTGAAAAAATGAATCGATAATCCAACTAATATACCCAATAATAGCCAATTTTGGAAATATTACATATGATTTGATTCGGTATAAAGGCCAAAGTAAAAAATACCCAATACTTAAAATCAAGAAAAAAATAAGATATACAAATGTCCCCGACCACATTCGTAAACTTTGAACCAGTAAAGCAAAACGTAATGTATAATCTAATACATTTATTGTTTCTTCCTTCCCTATTCGCACAGCATAATGCGCATGCGGTGATTTGCTTGTAATCTGTAAAATAACACTGCTGTTAATTTGACTTACAGTGTCTATTTCGAAAATTTTTTTCTTGACAAATAAATTCACATTGTCTATATCGTATGTATCAAAATTTATAGTTTCTTCGGGGCCTATAATTTTAATAACTGTCACCACATCCACCGCATTGGCTGGTACCAACACTTCGACGTACACAGTATCCCCAACATTGAAATTAGCTGTATAAAAATGTCTACATGTAGTACATTTGTTAAATTCAGAAAAGACGGTATGAGATATCAACGGACTTTCAAAATCATACCCTTCATTTACACGAAATAATATTTCACCATTTATCAGTTCTAGCACAAGTAATAGTGCTACTAATAATAATTGCCGCATTTCCCTTACTTAATTAATAATATCTATTTATAGATACTTTAAAATGTCAGGTCTAATACTACCACAGATGATAGACATGGATACCCGATGGAAAATATGCGAGTCGTTTCTAACTGAAAAAGGCGCAACTTCGCCAGCAAAGCATTCATTCGATGCATTCATTGATCGGGAATTCATTCATTGTATTTATGAGAATTTTAATATAGAAACAAAAATAGGTTTAGATTTGAATCAAAAATTCAAAGTACAATGTACGAATGTTCGTATACAAAAACCGATCTTATTAAACAATGACATTGATATACAAACACCCGAAAAATTGCACATAGGTGCCAAAATTTGTCGTTTACTTCGTAGTTCATTGGTATCACCAGTGTATTTAAATTTATCATTTGATTACAATGGTAAATACGAAGAATGTGCTAATCTACTACTTTGCTACGTACCAATTATGGTAGGATCTTCCATCAGCAAAGGACATATACCTTTAAATATTTGCGATGATGGATACTTCATACTAGGAGGCAACGAAAAAGTGATCGTCTATCAAGAGAAGAAAATAGACAGGGCTGTTTTAGTTTCTAATTCAAAATGTCATTATTTTATTCCTACGAATGAGAATATTTGGTGGCTTGAAAAAAGAGACGATACCGTATATATTCGGTCAAAAGTTGGTGATTGCGAAGCAGCGATTATTATTGCATCATTAGGAATACCAGACGAGGAAATATTTCCATTCACTTTGAGGGAAGCCTGTGTGTTGTGGAAACAAAAAAGTCCACAGGAAAGACTGCATAAATTTAAACAGGTTTTTCCAAAAGAAAGCGATATAAATATTGTTTGCCTTTTTAACAATACTAGTTTCAAATGTAAAAAACATTTTGTATACATGTGTAAAAGTTTAATAGAAGAAATAGATACATACGATAGGGACCACATTGCATACAAACGCATTGAAGCAGTCAGTGAATTGTTATTGTGTGTTGCTAGAAAAAGTATTAAACGCGTTGTCAATAGTTTCCAAAAAAAAATTTTGAATTTTATAGAAAAAAATCCAAACAAAAATATTTTGAGAGGCATTTCGAGAGCGTTAGACTCGCGCATTGTAACCGAGGCTTTTTTTTATTCCCTAGGAACTGGAAACTGGCCGAGTAGCAGTGGATCATCTGGATTCCGAACAGGGGTGTCACAACAACGTAGTAATTATAATTTTAATTCTATATTAAGTCAAAGTAGACGGATACGCACTGGAGATGAGAAAAGAAGCATTATAGCTCAACGGGCAGCAAGAGGAGATCATTTCGGTTACGTATGTGGATACGACACTAGCGAAGGGAAATCGTGTGGAATTAACAAGCACTTTGCTACTATGACGAATGTCAGCATAGAATTTTCAGAAGATATTATCAAAAATATTATATTGGAAAAGGTCTATTTAAAAAATGACATTTGTCTTAACGACGACTTTCTAATATTTGTCAACGGTTTGACATTTTCACAAGCACCAAATGAAAGGAGTGTCATAAAATTGAAGAACGAATTGTTACAGTATAGAAGAGCTGGTGTTATAGATCGTGGAATATGCATTTGTTACAATTTTAAGCGATTGCATATTAGATCAGACGCAGGTAGAATTTTAAGACCGTTGTTTGTAGTTCCAAATTTAGTAGCACATTTGAGAAGTAGCCACTTTCGACCAGATTTTGACAATCTTCTAAAAGGGGGAATTATAGAATATGTAGATTCATTCGAAGAAGAATCTCTTGTTTGTTGTTTTGACCTCAACAATGACACCGTAATGACGTGCACGCATTGTGAAATCCATCCTTGCCTTTCCCTCAGCATGAACACGAACGCAAACAATCCCTACGCAAACCATAATCAAGGTCCTCGCCTCACATATCAAGACGCCATGCAGAAACAAGCTCAAAGTCAAATTCCTCCAAATTATCGTGACTTAATGTACTCAAGAAGTCATTACTTACTGTACGGACAAAAACCCCTCGCAGCCACAAAACTGGGACAAACTGCTGGCATGCCCCAGGGATCTGGGATTAATTGCGTTTGTGCAATTATGCCATTTGATGGATGGAATCAAGAAGATAGTTTATGCATATCAAAAGCATTTATCGAAAGGGGTGGCTTCAGGACATTAGACTACAAAACGTTCATGTATTCGGGTTCAGAGAATATTGGAAAAGATGTATTAAATAAACCATACAGACGCACCAATGCCAATTTATTCGCACATTGCGATGACGATGGTCTGCCTACTCCAGGTAGAACATTAGAGAAAAATGATATCATATTAGCAAAATATATCGAACCTGATGAAGTGGAAGGTACACCAGGACAAGACACATCGAAAAAAGCTCGTGATAAAAAAGGTGTTGTTGATAGAGTTATCATAGGATGCGGACGAAGACGAAGAAAAGGTCAAGGCGAAAATTCTTATAAAGTCAATGTAACCACGTACGAAATGCGAATACCTGAAATTGGAGATAAACTGGCCTCAAGACATGCACAGAAAGGGGTCATCAGTTACATTGTACCCGAAGAAGATATGCCATTTGTCGGGCATTCTGGTCAAAGGTGTGATGTTATTATGTCAGTTCATGCGCTCCCGACTCGTATGACAATTGGTCATTTGCTTGAAATGTTGGGAGCAAAGCTAGCGGCCGTATCAGGTAAAATAGCTAATGCCACTTCATTCACAAGCAAATCTGCCACCGAAGTTGGTAAAGAATTAAAAAAATATGGCTTTTCAAAGTATGGATCAGAGACACTGATAGACGGGAAAACAGGTGAAATGATGACAGATTCGCAAATATTTATGGGACCTGTCTACTATCAGCGGCTCCGACATATGGTACGCGATAAGATACATGCACGTGTACCTGGAGGACCTCGATCATGTCTTACACGTCAGCCACCTCCAGGTAAATTGAGTAATGGTGGCCATCGTTTAGGTGAAATGGAAAGTGTGGCTATGATAGGTTCTGGTGCCACATCCGTTCACTCGACCCTATGGAGACAGTCTGATCCGAGTATATGGGCTAGGTGCAAAAGTTGTGGATTGTACAATAATAAAGATGTATCACAATGTTTACATTGCAAAAAAATAGACTTAGAAACGATAGAAGTACCTTACTGTTTTAAATTGTTACAACAAGAATTGTTGCAATGTGGTATTATGACAAAATAATGTCAAAATGGTTGGCAAAATTGTGTAGTGTCATGGATAGCAACCACTCGTTTGTGTGTGTTGCAAAAAGAGAAAAACTCGTTCGTTGTAATCTTACATTCTGGGACAGCCTGTTTAAACTGTTTATAAATAGCTTTACTTAATATTATTCCTTTATAATCATCTTTCCTACACAATTTTATATCAATGAACTGCAAGATGTGTATAATAACATCTTCTGGTATATTAATCTTTGAACATTTCATAAGGAGCTTCAGTTCTTTGGCATGTAAACTCCGTTGTCCAATATATAGCAATCATCAAACTCATCACTAAATCATCCCTTCCCCCTTTTGATTTTCCTGAATAATGAATTTTTGGTAAACTAAAACCTCTTTCAGGATGCACAATCACTCTCTTAAAGCTCAGCAACTGCTCTTTAAAATCCTCCATTACTCTTTCTTTTTCGTTAGCACCTCCGCCAGGATTTGCCACCACCATCTGGTCCCAAAAACGAATGGACTCTTGACACAAATACTTCACTGTCTCCATACTGTACAATTCTTTGCGAACTGCCGTGGTGTTCACTCCTATGATGCCTCCCTTCTCCGTCAAGGTGTATATGCGACGATACGGCCGCAACATGTATGCCATATGATCGGCTTCATGACCTAGGTTATTTTCTGGTATAAATACAAACCAACTTTCTTTAAATTGTGGTTTCCTTTTCAAGGCTTCGACGTGCGCTTTCAACAACTTTTCGATCGCTTCGTGCCCCTTCACTGGTGCCGAATCCATCCCCACAATGCAAATTTTGTTGTACTCAATCACGATCGACACGAGGGCCATATCGGAACTACCGCCACCATTTGGGTCCGTCGCAATGAAAACAAACGCTGGTTCCTTCGCCAAAGAATATTTTTGTGCATTGAACAACAAATTCACGTACTTTTGCTTGAACACACTCTGCATATCTTCGGTCACCAGACCCATACTTTCCCTCTGAAGAAGCTCAATTTTATTTCCGTATATGGCCTTGATCATATCGAATTTGGCGACACTCTTCCACGGTGGAATTTCGTCGGTCATATGCACGCATCGCTCTGGGTGATCACCTTTCAAGCAATCATCGCATGCCAATTTCACTTCCAAAGTATTGAAGAGACCTTCGCCGTTCGGTAGCTTCATGTTGAACATCTCACTGTAAAAGTTCATCGAGTCTTGCGGCGTCGAGATGCAGATCAGAGCTGTGTTCTCGACCTCGAGCAGCGGCACGATAACCTCGTAGAACACCTTCGTGTCCATGAACGCTGCCTCTTCCATGATCACAATGTCGGCGCCCACGCCACGCAGTGTTTTGGCGTTCGACGGGTAGGAGGACAGCTTACTCTGCCCGTACGATTCGTCGTAATTGTTCATGTTGAGCACCTCTTGATTGTACTTGACGATCCGCTCTTTGCCACCTGGCAACTTACAAATTAGTGAATTAATCAATTCCAACAACTTTTGCGAGGCTCTTCGTCCAGTGGAGAAGATAGCTATCTCGCAATTCTCGACAGAATACAAGTAGGCGGCACAGAACATTCCTACGCTCATCGTCTTGCCGAAACGACGGGGGGTCATGCAAAGGCACTGCTGTTTTAATGAGGACCAATTATTCTGGTGCATTACGCGGGCCAGATCCACATCAATATCATCTCTAAATAAATGCATCGCCGTTGCTTGTAAAAACGCATGGTGGAATCTGAGAGCTGTTAGAAAAAGGGGTCCCTAGAAGAAAAAATGAGGTGAAGAGGGAAAAATACTTAAGTTATTTAAGGAACTTACCGTTTTTGCATTTTAGTACGCTCATAGCCTGTAAAAGAATCTAACGCTGTGCGTATGGTCATTAATCGTCGCCAACCCCTAGTAATCATACCCTTCGCTTTATTTTCAGAGATAACATCCATCATACCATTTAACCGCCTGCGCTTCACATTATCGAGCAGTTTGTTGCTGTGACTGCTCAATAGAGTATCGAATATAGCTTGATACGACAAACGTTTAGGTGGCATTCTGTATATATTTATCTATTCTGTAAGTTATACTAATGCAAGATTGCTCTTTATATTGATTCACAAAAGTATACGTTCCTTTGTGTCCCTGACAGCCCAAACCTCTACCTATGCCTGCCTTTAACTTTTTTTCCGTCGCCGTGGAAACGAATTAAATTGGTTTTTGGAAATAGCATCTGTTACGAAGGGTTTGTTTTTTTCTACGATACAGACAAACATATAAATACAGAATTCGGCACCCTCAACATACGGCTATTGTTCGATACCGCCTTTCCTTACTATAAATATCATTTCATACTTAAAGCATCCGTATTATAAACAACAAGATGTCTGAAAGTGTTATCAAAGAAGTTACCGAAGAATTAATTGAAAAAATTGAAAAGCAGGAGGAAAATGCTGTCAAAATTGACTACAAACCAGCTTCAGAGGGAGACAGAGAACGACCATGGTGCATAAGCAACAAATTGCCAGATATGGCCGAGTTGTACGACGACGACACTAGCTGCAAACTCTTCATGCCAATTATTAGTCTATTTGAGAAAAAACCAAAAGATATTGCATCACAAGATTGGGTAAAAATTACGGTAAAGAAAAAAAAATATATGGTATGTAAGAAAAGTTTTTTATTCATGACCAATTGCCTGTGTGAACCTCGATACGACAAAAGTGGAAGCGTCATTACACACATTATGGTGCATAGTCCTGAAGAGAAGGGTTCGGATGCAAACAAAGAGTATTGGAAACGCCAATTTGCGAAGTATATGTCCCTCGGATCAATGGATTGGGAAAAGGTCAGAGCTCAAGTTGAAATGAAAGATGACAGAGAAGATGGCATAGAAACTAAATTAGAGAGTTTAACAATAAAAGATAATGAACAAAAACAATAATTATACAATTAATTCTAATTTTTTACGATCTGCCAACCCTAATGTTGGACAAATCAAAGCAGTTGGTTTAATCAATTCATCCCCTTCCGAATCATAACCAGTCAACATGACTTCCTTCTTCTTCTTGTCGCGGTGGCAACTCAAACTCAAACTGTAATCAAGATCAATACCACTATCCATTAAAGCTTTGCCAAGCTTCTTTTTGATTCTCTTTATCACTAAGTCTTTCCTTTTTTTCCCTTTTAATTGCATATCTCTGTGCAGTTTCAGTAAGGCATTGTATTGCTCCGTACCTGATTTATTTGCCATGATGTCGTCGTATCTACTACCGAAATCACTACCACCAGACGCTGGTGCTGGCGCTTTCTTCGGTGCAGGTGGTACTACT